>ERZ842401.524-NODE-524-length-56157-cov-11.528466_pt1 | contig 56157 bp, 45 predicted proteins | sample MGYA00521270_ERZ842401 | MGnify/ENA primary metagenome ERZ842401 (study PRJEB31892, sample SAMEA3878208) | bioreactor metagenome | biome: Moose rumen | place: Sweden | collected 2011-10 | study: EMG produced TPA metagenomics assembly of the PRJEB12797 data set...
CTAAGCCGCTGGCGAGGTACATGCCGCTCGTGTTACCCTTGATGCGGTAGAAGCCAGCGGTGGGCAGGTTGAGAGTTGTGGCTTCAAGAAGAGCCTGCGCAGCCTGAAGATTCTCTTCGCTGTAGCCCTCTGTCTTCATACCAGCAATTATTGTCGGCATTTGAGTCGTGTAGCCAGCTAAGCTACCCGTGAGGCTGTATTGATGTACTCCTGTGCCGTATGTATAAGTTTCAAGAGCGGCAATCACTTGATCGTAAAGTTCGCTACTGGTTGGCACCACTGTTGCAGTGAAGGTAGAACCACTGTCAGAACCTCCTGTCCAGTATGCGAGGTTGGCTGTGCTACGTTGGTTGAGCGCATAACCTTCTGCATTGCGGAGGAAGAAACCATCGGTATAATATGAGCTGGCTTCTGGATACCAGCGTTCGTAGGTCTGAGAACCTGCTGCAGCAAGTGTGGCGTATGTGCTACCACCAGTCTTTCCGTCGCTTGCAGCACTTTCAGAACCAAGCACGAGGCTTGTGCCTGCTGCCTTGTTAATGATTTGGAAACCATCGTATGGGTTACCGATGAATGCCCACTGTGCCGTTTCGTCGTCTGCATTGGTAGCAGGCAAGGTTACGTTGGGTGTACCAGCAGCAACATACGTAGGATAGTATGCATTCTTCATCTTAAGATAGTACCATACGGGATCCGTAGCATCAGCTGTAAAGGTGAATAAGGGAGATGCTTTCAGCGTGGCGGTACTGCTAAGCGTAATATCGCTTGTTATTTCAGTTTCAGCAAATGTAGAATAGTCATAGAACATCGTGTGGTACATTGAGGATGGTAAAGAGCTTATTTTAGTTCCACCATAGACATCTTCTGACATTTGTGAAAGGACGTTGTTGCTCTCGTCAAGTACTTGATAGGTTACCGTGTATTTTGTATGAGCAGCAATGTCATTATCAAGTGTTTGTTTGGCTGCAGTAACAGCTGCATTTGCGGCAGTGCGTGTAGTGTTGTTAGTCGTTGCTGAAGCAGCGCGCAGTTGTTCGGCTGCTGCAAAGAATTCGTTAACAGTTGTATTGTTGGGCAATACATACCATTCACTTACGCAGAACCAGTTAGGTGTTGTGCTGCTGTTCGTTGAATTTACTGTGATGCGCCAATATTTATAGCTTTCTGTAGCTGTTACAGCAGAAGAGTAAGTATCAAGTGGAGAACCGCCCCAAGTAAGATCAATTGTAGCAACGTCAGCAAAAGTGCTATTATCGTTAGAACCAGAAACTGTTACGTTTAAGGGACGTCCTGTATTATTATTTGAGCGTTGCTTGATGTAGAAACGCACGGCATCTGTTGCATCAGTCAGCTCGTATGTAAGCCAGTGGGGTATAGTACTGCTTGTATTATGCCAGTCACTGTGGTGATAAGTGCTGTACGTGTTGTCAAGCAATGCTGGAAGATTACCTTCTTCTGAATCGGATGATTCGGTGTAAATCTTTGATGAAGAAGTTACGCCATAAAGTTCCTGGATGCTAAAGATGTTGTTGCTCAGGATTGTCTCGGAAGCAGAGAGGTCAACAACTTCTTCAACGGTATAGATAGCATAAGGATGGCCACTATTCCATGTTGCAAAGCAGTTACCGCCTACACTACTCCAGTTATTGCCATTCCAGTATGCAGAACCATTGTTGATAAGCCAAACGGCGGTGCTGGCATCAATGTCAGCATTGGCAGTATAAGTGCCATCGTCGTTGCGTGATTGGGCACTACTTTTATCTGTTGAAGCATCCTGCCAAGCAGTGAAGGTATACGAAGAGCCAACAACAGCACTCTGTCCCACGCTGTTGAGCGTATAGGTACCATCGCCATTGTCGCTCACCGTGAAGAGAAAGTTCTGATTGCTGGTAGCATAGGTTTCAGGAACTGCACCTCCATAAGTCTTCACGGTTCCATCGTAGTAGATAAACCCATAACGATTGGCATAATCGCCACTCGTGTATGCGGTGTTGTAAATCATGTACTGCGTGCCTTCACTCAAGGAGGTAACACGCGTACCTGGCGCATAAGTTTGCGCCCATACTCCTGTTATTGCAACGAGGAGCATCACGAGCAGAGAAGTAATTTTTCTCATTGTTTAGGTTGGATTGGTTAATAAATAAAAGTATTTGTGGTTGATTTGTGGCTTCGCATCGTTGCACACCTCATTCCCCATTGTCCTCTGCCGCCGTGTGCAACGCGACAGGATTTTTTGAGAATGGTCATTATGTTTAATCCGTTTCCGTGTGTTTTGTAGCGTGCGTACAGATTGTTTTTCGCCGAGCAGCATTTTGTCTAAACCGCTGCAAAAGTATTTCGCACAAATCAATTATCAAAGAAAAACTGATTTTTTGTGCTTTTCCTTTAAAATAGTTTAGCAAAAAAGCATAAAAGGAATGTCAACGTTGCAAAATAGAGCATTTTCTTTTGGAGTTTTCTTCGTTTTTTTTGAATGGCATAGATTTCCCGACTCCGGCGATACGTCACCAAAGCAGAGTTTTGTCTTTCTATCCTATTCTCTTCTCATTCCCGCCCCCCTACGAGAGCCTTTGCAAATACGCGATTTTCCCGCGTCACCCAAAGCTCGGAAATAGTATTAAAGGTATGGTTTACCATTTTAGATCTGTACAATAGGAAGTTTACTTGATGAAAATTGCAATGTATTTTGATAGGACATATTTCTTGCCACGACGTGCATACTTATGATATGAACAAATCTATTCAACTTTTGCAAGTTCCGCAAAGACAGCCTGAAAGGCCGTTTCTACACTGGGTTTTCTTTACTTGGGAAACTTGAATTATTTTATAGCAACGTGTTGCAGAACATAAAACAAGCACCCTATGAGGATGCCTGTCGTTGGTGGTACGATTGCGGATAATCTTCGCGCGCGTGCGCGTACGTATATATATAAGGAGTAGCGTCACTTTTAAGCTAAATCGTAGCTGTAGGATAGGCAAGGAATAAACTATTTAGGCGCATAATTCTTACTAAACATAATGACCATTCTCAAAAAATCCTGTCGCGTTGCACACGGCGGCAGAGGACAATGGGGAATGAGGTGTGCAACGATGCGAAGCCACAAATCAACCACAAATACTTTTATTATTAACCAAACCAACCTAAACAATGAGAAAAATTACTTCTCTCTTCGCGCTGTTGCTACTATTTGTAGTTTCAGCCAAGGCTACCGATGTGACGGTGATCGCGTCAGGTTCTGACGCTTCTACCTACGGCACAGTTTCCGGTACGACATTCACTACCAATGCTGCGTCCGGTCTGGCGGACGTCACTGTTACTGGTTTTACTGGGACAACAGCCACTACGTTTGCCTATGGTGCTTGCTTGGCATTTCAGAGCACCTCATCTGGCACCATAACTCTGTCAGCTCCTACTGGTTATAAAATCGCTGGTTACAAGCTGACAGCAAGATCTAACACGTATTCTGTACCTTATACGCTCACACCAAGTGAGGGCGGCTCTGCAGTCAGTACTACCACTAGCGGTGTAGAATTGACAGCATCTGGTCTCGAGGCTTCCAGCACAACAATAAGTTACAGTGCAGCATCAGCCAACTCTTTCTACATACCTTCGCTGGTTGTAACTGTTGTTGATGAAGCCGCAATAGTAGTGGACGTTACTTACGCACTCTACGACTCTTCCGACCCCACTACGCTTATTAGTTCTGTTGTTGTAACGCAAGAAGCTAATTCTGCTATCAATGTACCCTCTTCCTTGCAGAACACCGCTTTCTATGATTATACAACAAGCGGCACTATCGGCGACACAGACTGCACAATTACCGTGACCCGCACAGGGAAAGAAGGATTTATCCTCAAAGTAGGTGACTTAAGCAATTACAAAGTTTATACAATCTCTACCTACGACCGTGGCTCTTTTTACGTGCCAGCAGATAGTACTCAGGTAACAGGTACTACGAAAGCCAATGTCAGTGTTGATCCTACTTCCACCACTCAGCAGTTTGCTTTCATCGAATACGAAAGCAACTACTACCTCTACAGCGTGAGCGAAAGCAAGTTTATCTCCAAGAGTGATCGGTATACTACGCTTACAGCCCAGCCCGGTGACAATGTGACATTGCTTGCCTCCTCTGGCAGCACGACCCATCCTGTTGTTGTCGCATTGCAAGACGGAGCTTACCAAATGGGTGTCAGCAACGGCTACACTCCTGCCGTGATTACTTTCTGGAACGATGTGAGCGATGGAGGAAACAGGGTTCTCTTAACCCCGGTTGACGACTTTGATCCCACAGCCGCTCTTCAAGCTTTGGAAAATTATTTCCATCCCAGCTACTTTGTTACTTACGTAGTGAAAGACACTGAAGGCAACACGCTCTTCACCTCCGACGCAGAGGCCACAACGCTGGGTGCCAACATCACCACGCTCCCCAGCGAATATCAGCGCAGCGCGTTCTACACCTACAACACGGTTGACGTGACCATCGCTGATGCCAATACTACTGTTGAGTTCACTGCTACCCCGCGCACGGATGCTCCCATTCAGTTCACCGAGGACGCTACGAACCCCTACTACTACAACCTGAACATCCGCAGCAAGTATCTCGTTTATGACGATACCGCTACCGGCGAGGTGACACTTCAAGACACCAGCGAGCCTTTCAACACCAATGCTGCTTGGGCTTTTGTGGGTAATCCCTACGATGGCTTCAATATCGTAAACCAAGCCAAGGGCACCGACTACTACCTCACCTATACCAGTGTGGTTACTGGCGGTAACAATGGTTCCGATGGCTCCAACAACAACATTCAGTTCCTCTCCACGAGTGAAGCCGCAGGCAAGGTATGGCTTTGTGAGACCAACACGGGCGGCTTCTGCCTCCGTATGAAGGAGAACACCAATATCTACTTCCACCATCAGAACATTTCCGGCAGCAACGGTTACCTCCGCACCTGCAGCGTTTCTGAATGGAGTGCCGTACACAACGACGCCGGTTCTACCATCGTGGCCAGCACCGACGAGCAAGTCCTCGTTGACCTCTACAACTCGATGAAGGATATGAGCTTCGGCGATGCTATCGGCCAGTACTACAGCACGAACACTACTGTAGCAACCGATGCTGAAGCTGCCTCAACAATCAGCAACGTGGGTGCTGCTATCTCCGCAAGTGCTACCTCTGCATACGCTTCCTGCTATACTGCTTTGACTACCCTTGCCACAATCGTTGCACAGCATACTCCCGCCGCAGGCTTCTACCGCCTGAAGAACGTTGCTACAGGCAAGTACCTCACCGCAATTGCTGCCAACGGATACGCAGGTGAAGCCGGTGTCTTCGCCAACGGTGACGCAACAAGCGCAGCTACAGTGATTGAGCTCCGCGAAGGTTCGGATGGACTATACATGTACAACCAGTCCTACGGCTTTGGCTGGGTTGAAGCACAGAAGACAGTCGGCAGCGGCAATGCCTGGGTAACGGCTACTCCCGACAAGTATGTGAACTGGCTCACCAGCACAGCTCCCGGCCAGATTGCATTCTCCATCGCCTACGGCAACGGTACAGGCAGTTATGCTGCATACCTCACTCGCGGCATCTATACCGCCAATGAAGAAGAGGCTGTCGTTGGTGGCGAAGACGCTACGGCCGACGCTGCCCAGTGGATATTCGAAGAAGCTACCGAGGTGGCTCTCACCCTCAACGATGGTGGCGACGGCAACTACTACGCTACGATGGCCGTGCCTTTCGACGTGACGCTTAATGGCACCACCGCTTACACCGCTACCCTCAGCGAAGACAAGACCCGCGTCAGCTTCACCGAGCTTGGCACCAGCGTACCCGCAGGCACCGCCGTACTCCTCAAGGGTGCAAACGCTACAGCCACCGCTACTATCACAAGCGGACTTTCCGAAGCTACCAGCGACCTTGTTGCCAACTACTTCAGCACCACGCTCTCCGACACACAGCTCGCACTCGGTAAGAGCGGCGATGAGGTCGGCTTCTACCAATATACCGACGCTCTCGGTGCTAACAAGGCTTACCTCGACGTAACCGGCAGCAGCGCACGCGCATTCGCCATCGTATTCGACGATGAAGTGACTGGCATCAACGCCGTGAATGCCGGCATCGCCAGCGGTGCCGCAGTTTACGACCTGCAGGGTCGCCGCGTAAGCAATGCTCAGAAGGGCATTTACATCGTGAACGGCAAGAAAGTGCTTGTGAAATAATAACCCCCTAAAGATATTTCCAAGATTTATGAAAAAGACTTATATCGCTCCTGCTGTTACCGCTGCGCAGTACAGCACGGGTGTCCTCATGGAGGGCAGTATGAATGTTGATACCAGCAAGTCCACCAGCGGAAGCTCCGGCGGCTGGACACGCCAGATGTGGGTAGAAGACGAGGAAGAGGCCCAATAATCCTCCCTCTCATCCCAACCCTTTATATCACCCCTGCAATCACTCAGGTTGCAGGGGTGATTTGTGTGTCATCGGAGTGCTCCCAGATGCCTGCGCTCACAGATGCCTGCGCTCCCAGATGCCGACCGTGCATAAACATAGTCCTTTTGATTTTAAAATCAAAGCCATTGATTTTAAAATCAATCGGATTGATTCTAAAATCAATCGGACTAAGTTTAAAAGCCGTCCGAACACGTTTAAAAGCCGTCCGACCTATTTTCGCCTTCCGTCTTTTCCCTCCTTAAGTTGATGATACGGTTATAATTCCAGTTTCGCAAGAAGCGAGAACACACCAGTGTTACAAGCACAGCACCAGGGCGCAGCCTTCTGGGAGCGCAGGCGGCCTCGCCTGCATCATATTGCACGCGAGCCGCCTGCGCTCCGGCCTTGGCGAGCAAAAGTCTGTCGATGACGAACTTTAGCTAACACCAATAATATATGGGCTATACGCCTCTTATAAATGTATGTGGTTTGGGCGGCAGGCTTTGTGAGAGAAAAAGAAGCGGCTCTGCAGCCTGTTCTGTGCGTCGGAACTATACATCCCGTTTTAAGCACCCGCTATCTCTCCGCTCCCCACACAAATAGTGTGCGTCTTATCGTAAACTACGCCGAACTGTCCGGGCGCAATGCCTTGTATGTCGGAGAGCGATGTGATAGAAAAAGAATTGTCGGGTAGCCGAGTAAGCGTGCCGTGGGCAAAGCGGTCGGTGTGACGAATTTTGAAAGTGATCTCTACTGCCTTGTGGTCTGCCCACGGGTTGTGAGTGATAAAGTGGAAATCTGCAAGACGAAACGTGCGACCATATTGCAGACGGGTGTCGTAGCCGCGCGACACATAAAGCGTATTGGTAGCCGTGTCCTTGCGCACGACAAACCACGGGCCGCCGCCGAGTCCCAAGCCTTTACGCTGACCTATGGTGTGAAACCAATAACCTTTGTGTTTACCGATACGCTGCCCCGTCTCTATATCTACCACATCGCCCGGCTGCTCGCCGAGGAAGCGGCGCACAAAGTCGTTGTAGTTGATTTTGCCAAGGAAACAAATGCCCTGGCTGTCTTTGCGTTTGGCGGGTGGTAGTAGTGCATCAATGGCTATGCGCCGCACCTCCTCTTTAGGTAACGCGCCGAGCGGCAACACAAGTTTGGCGAGTTGCAACGTATCAATCTGCGCGAGGAAGTCTGTTTGGTCCTTCACGGGGTCTGCGGCGGTGGCGAGCCAGCGTCCGGTGGCAAACTCGTCGGACGGTGCCCCGATGCCGTGAGCCACAATAGCGGCATAGTGGCCCGTGGCAATGCGGTCGTAGTTCTTTCCGACCTTTTGCTCAAAAGCCCCAAACTTAATAAGGCGGTTGCACATCACATCCGGATTAGGTGTGAGGCCACGCCGCACACGGTCGATAGTATATGTCACCACGCTATCCCAATACTCCTGCTGCAAGTCTATCACCTCCAACGGCAGTTGGTAGCGGCGGCTGATGGCTCGGCACATCTCTATGTCCTCCTCGGCGGTGCAGGAAAACTGCCCGTCGTCCATTCCTATGCGTATATAAAAGAGGTCGGGACGATAGCCCGCCTGCCACAAGAGGTGTGTGGCTACGGCACTATCCACGCCGCCCGAGAGAAGTACACAAAGTCGCTGATTGGTTAGGTCCTCTATCATAACGGCTGCAAAGGTAAGGAAAAAGAAGGGAAAAAAGGGGCCGCCTACGGGTGTTCTCGCGAACTGCGTAGGCGGCATAAAATTAAAAGAGCGTCCGTATCGCTGACACACGGTGGGTATTTCACAATCCTACTGTAGCCATTCGGGTATTAAACGAACCCTGCTAAAAAAGTATTTTATACGGACGTGGCAAACGCTCTGCTTCACAGCAATCGTAAGCCATAATGCATTTTGGGGAAAATGAGAATGGAGAGAAAAAAAAGAAGATGAGAAAAGTGTTTGTTTGAAATACTACAGAAACAGAAGTTACTTGTTATTACTATACTGCTCCAAGCCTGCACGTAGGAACGTGATGTATTTTCCTATGTCCTCGTCGTAGGAATAGGAGCGGTTAAGGGGTTTTCCATCGTTGTTGAGCAAGACGTAGAACGGCTGCGCGTTGGCTCCAAACTTGTAACGTTGAAAGTAGCTCCACTTGTCGCCTATGGTACGCAGGGTTATCTCGCTGCCGTCGGCCTCTTTCACGTTGAGACGCTGGGGCAGAGGTGTCTTGTCGTCCACATAGAGCGAAATGAGTACATAATCGTCGGAAAGCATACGCGCCACCGTGTGGTCTTGCCACACAGCCATTTCCATCTTCCGGCAGTTCACACAGCCAAAACCCGTGAAATCTATCATCACCGGCTTGCCCACCTGCTTAGCATAGCGCATACCGGCATCGTAGTCCTTGAACTGAGGCTCCACGGCGGTTTTGTCGAGCACAAAGTCCTGTGTGGAAAGCGGGGGAGCGAAGGCACTCACGGCCTTACAGGGAGCGCCCCACAGTCCGGGTATCATATATATAGCAAACGCCAGGGAACAGAGTGCGAGGAAAAAACGTGGCACACTGACGTGGCGGCTATCGTCGTCGTGTGGAAATTTCAGCCAGCCGAGCAGGTATATACCGAGTAGTGCGAAGATTACTATCCACAGGGCGAGGAATGTTTCGCGGTCGAGGAGATGCCAGCCATAAGCGAGGTCGGCCACGCTGAGGAACTTCAGCGCGAAAGCCAATTCAAGAAATCCGAGCACCACTTTGATGGTATTCATCCATCCGCCGCTCTTCGGTGCGCTCCTGAGCCATGCGGGGAAAAGGGCGAAGAGGGTGAACGGCAGGGCGAGGGCTACTGCGAAGCCCAACATTCCTATGGCTGGAGCGAGTACCGAGCCACCGCCCGTACTCACCTCTACGAGCAGGAAACCGATGATAGGACCCGTACACGAGAACGACACTAAGGCGAGCGTAAACGCCATTAAGAAGATACTCACTAAGCCGGTGGTTTGTTCAGACTTGGCATCGACAGCATTGCTCCACTTTGAGGGCAGCGTAATCTCAAAGCCGCCAAAGAAACTCGCAGCAAACACCACAAGCATCAAGAAGAAGAATATATTAAATATGGCGTTGGTGCTAAGGTCGTTGAGGGCACTCGCCCCGAAGAGCAGGGTGATGAGCAAACCCAGCGTCACGTAGATAACAATAATCGCCACGCCGTAGGTAATGGCATCGCGCAATCCTTTCTTGCTGTCGCCGCTACGCTTGAGGAAGAAACTCACCGTCATCGGTATGATAGGCCACACGCAGGGCGTGAACAAAGCAAGCAACCCGCCGAGGAAGCCGAGCAGGAAAATATAGAAGAACGAAGCATCGGCATATTCACTCTGTTCGCCGAAGGCTTTGAGTTCATTTGTGACAGGTGTCCACCATAAGTTCATCTCTTCTTTCGCAACTGCTAAGGGCAGGGTGGCTGTGTCTGCGGCAGCGGCGAGGGTATCAGTCGAAGCCTGCTCCGGCATATCCTCCACAGGCTGTGCCGCTATTGCGGCCAGAGCATCAACGCCTGGCGTGGCAGGCTTTTCTACGGAGGTGGCCTCGCCAGGGGTATTGGTCGGAGTGGCCGTTGCTGTAGGTGTAGCACTGGGGCCGTCTGAGCCGTTCACCTTGCAGTTGAGTGTTTGAGGCGGCAGGCAGTTCATATCGTTGCACGCCCCGTAGCGTAGATAGCCTTGCAGGTTATAGTGTTGCTCCGTCAGACGCACACGCTGTGTAAACGTACAGGGGCCTTCAAAGAGGCGCACCGTCATCTCAAAGATAGGGTCGTTTATTACTTTCTCTCCGTTGCCGGGTGTCAACGCGCCCACGAGTTCCAGGCCTTGCTTGGTGTCCACGCCAAACTCCGCGCGTGTGGGGCCACCAGCGGCAAAGCCAGTAGAATAGACGTGCCACCCCGCCTGAGGCACAAGCGAGAAAACAATGTCAATCTCAGTGGAGGAGACGCGGTTGTACTTTACACTCCCCGTCACTTGTGCTGTAGCGGTGGGAAAAAGCGCAACAAAGAAAAGGAGAAGAGATAAAAAAGTTCTGTTCATACGTCAACGACGCGTGCAAATCGCGTGCAAAGGTAGCATAATCGGCCACAAAGCAAAAAGAAAGACCGCTTTTTTTTGCCCCACGCCGTGGAAAACGCTACTTTTGCTTGCCTAAACCCTAACAGGTTGTTGGAAAGCCTATGCCACAAGAACTGATACAAACACAAGAGGAACGCCAGGTGCAGACAGCGCAGGCGTTGCAGGTGGCATTGGCGCGTATGATAGAACTGCCGCTTGCCGACCTCCGTGAGCGGGTGGAAAACGAGATGATGGACAACGCGGCACTTGAGGTAAAAACCGACGACAACGAAAACCCCGAGGAGCACGACACGGAACCGGAGGAGGATGATTATTTGACAGACAGCGAGAGCAGTGACCTCCTAAACGACGATGAGCTGAGCGATTATCTCAGCGAGGACGATGTACCCTCCTATCTGCGTGAGCGTAAAGACACGGAGATGGAGCAACGCGAGGCCCCGCTGACATACGGGCGCTCGTTCTACGAGGAACTCCTCGAACAAGTAGGCGAGCACGACCTCTCTACCCACGAACAAGCTGTGATGGACTATCTCATCGGCTCGCTTGACAACGACGGCTTGTTACGCAAATCACTCTCACGCATAGCGGACGAACTCGCCGTGTATCAAGATATTGACACAAACGAAGACGAGTTGGAGCGTTTGCTCCACGTGCTCCAAACGTTTGAGCCGCGAGGCATCGGTGCCCGCTCGCTACAAGAGTGTTTGCTGCTTCAGTTAGGAAGCCCCGAACTACGCTCACCGTATAAACCCGCTGCCGAGACTGCCATCAGCCGGTATTTCGCCGATTTTACCTCCAAGCACTGGGATATACTGCAACGTCGCCTGCGCCTTAACGATGAGGATTTCAAGGGCGTGATAGGGTTGCTCACCCACCTCAACCCTGCGCCGGGGAGTGCCTTTGGCGAGGATATGACGGGCAACGCGCCGACAGTGATGCCCGACTTTTACCTCACCGTGGACGATGACGGCGAGATACACATCAGCCTCAACGACGACGGACTGCCCGAGCTGCGCGTCAGCCCGGCCTTTCGCGACACAGTGAAGCAATACAGCGGACGGACGCGCACGCTCAACCGGCAGCAGAGCGACGCATACGTCTATGCCCGGCAGAAAGTAGAAGCCGCACAGAGCTTTCTCAACCTGCTGAACCGCCGCAATCAGACACTACACACCGTGATGCGCGTGATAGCCCGTCGGCAACGCGACTTCTTCCTCGAGGCCGACGACGAAAATCTGCTCCGCCCAATGGCTCTCAAAGACGTAGCCACCGAGGCGGGAGTAGATATCAGCACCGTGTCGCGCGTGGCAGCCAGTAAATATGTGCGCACCGACTACGGCACGTATCCGCTCAAGTTCTTTTTCTCCAACGAGATGTCCACCGAGGACGGCAACAGCGTGTCGTCGCGAAAAATAAAACTCGCGCTTCGCGACATCATTGACAACGAAGACAAGCGCAACCCTTACAGCGATGAAATGCTCGCTAAGTTGCTCAACGAACAAGGCTTCGCCATAGCCCGCCGCACCGTTGCTAAGTATCGAGGACAGTTAGGGCTGCCTACCGGACGTTTAAGAAAATAACCCCGCCGCACTATGACCCCACGTTCCTCCACCTTAACGAATACCTCACGCACACGCAGATTGTTGTGGGCGGCGTGGCTCGTCTCGGCGGTGTTCAGCCCTTTATATATTACGGTGTATGCCTGCGCGTTGGTACTCACAATGAGTTATGTGTCGTTCCTTCCGGCGGGCTTCAAGATAGCAATTCTTACCGTGGTATGGTTTTTCACCGTGTTGCTGCCGCGTATGTTTATGTACGTGTATCGGCGCAAAAATCATCTCTCAAGAAGCGAGGCCGACAGCCGCCGACGACGCTCCGCACTCTACGTTTTTACCCTGACGTGCTACGTTAGCCTGCTTTACTTTATGGTACGCTTACTCGCCCCGCATGTACTCGTTGTGGTGGTGCTTGGGGCTACGGTGGTGGCGTTGCTGTGCTGCCTCGTCAACCTGTGTTATAAAATCAGTAGCCACGCGGCAAGCACGGGCGGCGCGGCAGGGCTGTTAATGGCTTTCTCACTCGTCTATGGCTTCGATGCAACAGGATGGATATGCGGCAGTGTGCTGTTTTGCGGACTGATATGCAGCGCACGCCTCGTTTTGCGTCGCCATACGCTTGGAGAGATCGGCGTCGGTGTGGCCGTGGGATTTCTTGGAGCACTGGTGAGCGGACTAATCTAAACATCATAAAAACTTCATACCATTATCAATACTATGCTTTCTCCTCTTGTCAGTATCATTATGGGCAGCACGTCGGATTTGCCGGTGATGGAAAAAGCCGCCGAGCAATTAGACGCACTGGAAATACCGTTTGAGATGCACGCCTTGTCGGCCCACCGCACTCCGTCGGAAGTAGAAACCTTTGCCCGCGAGGCCTCAGGGCGCGGGCTACGTGTAATTATCGCCGCCGCAGGTATGTCTGCCGCCTTACCGGGTGTGATAGCGGCACAGACGGCGTTGCCCGTCATCGGTGTGCCTATCAAAGGAATGCTCGACGGCCTTGATGCCTTGCTCTCTATCGTACAGATGCCGCCGGGTATCCCCGTGGCCACCGTGGGAGTAAACGCGGCACAAAATGCAGCCTTGCTCGCCGCACAAATTATTGCACAGACGGATAGCGGTGTGGCAGAGCGACTGAAGGCTCAGAAAAGCGGGCTAAAGGATAAAATAGTAAAAGCCAACACAGCCCTCGCCGCTGTGAATTATTCATTTAAGACAAACTAACGCTATGGCGACTTCTCCCCTACTCCGCCGCGCCACCCACGAGGTAAAAGTCGGCACGATAGGTATCGGCGGGGACAACCCCATTCGCGTGCAGACGATGACCACCACCGATACGAACGACATAGCGGGCAGTGTGGCGCAGTGTCTGCGTTGCGTGGCTGCGGGAGCCGAACTGATACGTCTGACCACTCAGGGACGACGCGAGGTGGACAGCCTATCAAAGATACGCGCCGCCCTGCGTGCGAAAGGCTGCAACGTACCGCTCGTGGCCGATGTACATTTTAACGCTGATGTGGCCGATGCCGCCGCACAGGTGTGTGAGAAGGTACGTATCAACCCGGGCAACTACATAGACCCTGCCCGTAAGTTCAGACACATCGACTATACCGACGAAGCGTATGCCGCCGAGCTGCAGCGTCTGGACGAGCGTTTCTGTCGTTTGCTCGCCATCTGTCGCCAACACGGCACAGCACTGCGTATCGGCGTGAACCACGGCTCGCTCTCCGACCGCATAATGTCGCGCTACGGCGATACGCCAGCAGGTATCGTCGAGAGTTGTATGGAGTTCCTGCGTGTGGCGGTGCGCGAGCACTTTCACGATATTGTACTCTCAATAAAGGCGAGCAACACAGTGGTGATGGTGGAGAGCGTACGCCTATTGGTAAAAACAATGTCGGCGGCGGGTATGACCTTCCCGCTCCACCTCGGTGTGACCGAGGCCGGCGAGGGCGAGGACGGACGCATCAAGAGTGCCGTGGGCATTGGCACCTTGCTCACCGAGGGCATTGGCGACACGATACGTGTGTCGCTCAGCGAGCCACCCGAGGCCGAGATACCCGTGGCGCAGGCCTTAGTAGCCCACCGCGAGACGTGTGCAACGACAAAGCAGCACATTGCCGTAAAAAGAGGTGTGGCCACGCTACATTTGCAGGATAAACATTTTGGCACATTCCAACTCAAAGCCGCAATGTCCGCCGGTGCTTTGCTGATAGACAAGGTGGCGGACGACCTTGTGTTGCTCGGCGAGAGTTTCTCACCAGAGACACGCACAGACCTGGCCGAGCGCATTTTGCAAGCGGCACGTGTACGTTTCACCCGCACAGAATATATCTCTTGCCCGGGCTGCGGACGCACACTCTACGACCTACCCGCCACCATCGCACGCGTAAAAGCCGCCACGACTCATCTTGTCGGCTTGCGCATCGGCATAATGGGATGCATCGTCAACGGCCCCGGCGAGATGGCCGATGCCGACTATGGCTACGTGGGTGCCGCACGCGGCAAAGTGTCGCTCTACCGTGGCAAAGAGTGTGTAGAAAAAAACATACCCACCGACGAAGCCATTGACCACCTCCTTGCCCTGATAGAAGCCGATGGCCGAGGCGTGGCAAAGCAGTAATATATCCTATAGGTAGGGGGCTAAATAGATGTATTTTTATGAAACGTAAATTCGACTTTCTTGTTATTGGCGGCGGTGTAGCGGGTATGAGCTTTGCCCTGCAAGTTGCCGAGAGCGGAAAAGGGCGCGTGGCTCTTATCTGCAAAACAACGCTCGACGAGGCTAACACCGCAAAGGCACAAGGCGGCATAGCGAGTGTAACAAATCTTGAAATAGACAACTTCGAGAAACACATACAAGACACCCTTGTGGCGGGCGACTACATCAGCAACCCCGCCGCCGTGCGACAGGTGGTGGAACAAGCCCCGGCAGGCATTAAGCGCTTGGTGGGCTGGGGAGTTCATTTCGACAAGAAGACCGACGGAACGTTCGACCTCCATCGCGAGGGCGGACACAGCGAGTTTCGCATCCTCCACCATGCCGACGACACCGGGTTTGAGATACAACGCGGATTGATGGAGGCTGTGCGCCGACATAGGAAAATCACCGTGTTGGAACACCACTTCGCCGTGGAAATCATTACACAACACCACTTGGGGGTAGAAGTAACTCGCCGCACACCCGACATAGCGTGCTACGGGGCCTATGTACTCGACCCCGACACCGGGAAAGTGGACACCATTTTGAGCCGCGTCACCGTACTCGCCACGGGAGGTGTGGGAGCGGTGTATAGCAGCACTACCAACCCCGAGATAGCCACCGGCGACGGCATAGCTATGGCCTATCGTGCCAAAGCCACCGTGCAGGATATGGAGTTTGTACAGTTCCACCCCACCGCCCTTTACAACCCCGCCGAGAAACACCCCGCGTATCTTATCACCGAGGCGATGCGCGGCTATGGCGGTATCCTGCGACTACCCAACGGCGAGGAGTTTATGCAGAAATACGACAAACGCCTCTCGCTCGCCCCACGCGACATTGTGGCACGTGCCATCGACCGCGAGATGAAGATACACGGCTTGGATCACGTGTGCCTTGATGTTACACACAAAAACGCCGAAGAGACACGCACGCACTTCCCCAATATCTACAAGAAATGCCTAAGCATCGGCATCGACATCACACGCGACTATATCCCCGTGGTTCCTTGCCAACACTATTTTTGCGGCGGCATCAAGGTGGACCTCAACGGACTCAGCAGCATACAACGCCTCTACGCCTTAGGAGAATGTAGTTGCACCGGGCTTCATGGCGGCAACCGCCTGGCAAGCAACAGCCTGATAGAAGCCGTGGTGTATGCCGACTGCGCCGCAGCACACAGCATAGCACACATCGATGCCTACGACTTCAACAACGATGTGCCCGAATGGAACGATGAGGGCACAATGACCAACGAAGAGAAAGTACTCGTAGCACAAGACGTGAAAGAGGTGGGGCAGATTATGTCGGCCTACGTAGGCATCGTACGCAGCAACCTGCGCCTCCATCGAGCCTGGACGCGCTTAGACATCCTCTACGAGGAGACGGAAGAACTCTTTAAGCGCGTGAAAGCCACACGCGACATTTGTGAACTGCGCAATATGATTAACGTGGGCTACCTCATCACGCGCCAAGCCCTCGAACGCCACGAAAGCCGCGGGCTACACTACACACTGGATTACCCCCGCCACGCGCTCGACCAAAGATAGATTATTGAACCAACAGAACGCTAATGACCAATATGGGTTAAAAAGCCTCTCCCCCGATGTTTTTTGCACAATTTCTTGCAAACAAAAGCGATTGTTCTTAATTTTGCCAAACAAAAACACACATTTATTTAACTCCTTTATACACATTATTGCTATGAATCAAGAATTAAGTCCTTTTCAAACGTATCTTGACGTCCTCCAAAACCATTATGCCGATTTTGAGGGGCGTGTACGTCGTCGTTATTTCTGGTACTTCGCCGCTATAAATGCTGCTATCAGTATAGTACTTTCCTTCGTAGGTAGTCTGGTGAACGACAACGTGAGTATGGTTCTTAGTGGCTTATATAGTCTCGCCGTACTGGTTCCTGGTCTTGGCTTAGCCGTGCGCCGCTTGCACGACATCGGTAAGAGCGGTTGGTATCTCCTCTGCGCGCTTATCCCTTGCGTAGGTCCGTTTATCGTGATTTACTTTTATGTTTTAGACAGCCAGATAGGAACGAACATATATGGGCCTAACCCCAAAGGCATAGGCAACCAACCAACTGGCTTCAAACAAAACCCCACCTACCGTGCTCCACAGCAAGGATGGGCGCAACAGCCACAGCAAGGATGGCCACAGCAGCCACAACAAGGATGGCCGCAGCAGCCGCAGCAAGGATGGCCGCAACAGCCACAACAAGGATGGCCGCAACAGCCACAACAGCCGCAGCAAGGATGGCCGCAACAGCCACAACAGCCACAACAAGGATGGCCGCAACAACCACAACAGCCACAACAAGGATGGCCGCAGCAACCGCAACAGCCGCAAACACCGCCCACGCCGCCTACAGGATGGCCACAACAATAAACAACCAAAAGCAAAAGACTATCCCAATGAAGAAAACAACATTCTTAGGCAATCCCGTGAGCCTTATAGGAGAAATGCCTTTAGTAGGCGACCTCGCACCCGACTTTGAAATGGTGAAAGGCGACCTTAGCACCGTTCGTCTCAGCGACTTCAAGGGACAGCGAGTAGTACTCAACATCTTCCCCAGTATGGACACAGAGGTGTGTGCCGCCAGTGTGCGCCGTTTCAACAAAGAAGCCGCCGCATTGGAAAACACCGTTGTACTCTGCATCAGCAAAGACCTGCCGTTTGCTCAAGCTCGCTTCTGCACCGCCAACGGCATTGACAACGTAGTACCCCTGAGTGCTTTCCGTTGCGAAGAGTTCGATGCGATGTGGGGCTTGCGTATCACGAGTTTACCTATGGACGGCTTGCTGGCTCGCGCCGTAGCGATTGTTGACGAGCAAGGCGTGGTGTCATACACCGAACTTGTGCCAGAAATCACACAAGAGCCCAACTACGCCGCAGCACTTGAAGCCTTAGCATAGGGAAATTCCCGCCGCTGCTGGTCTAAAAAAACGCGTCGCAAGCCAAAAATCCACCCCCCCCCACACACCGAAACAAAAGGGAAGCGACGACGAAAAAACAATGTCGGACTACCATTAAGCAATGTTGAACCCTGCTTAAAAGTAGTCCGACATTGTTTATCTCAGTTAGCAAGAGCCTTATAGCCGGGTGTGTACACTATGCCTCACCTAATGCAAAGCAAAGAGAAGCATGACGCGTGCATAAAAACAGGGACATTTCTCCACACAACACGAAAAGCCAAAGAAAAAGTTTGCTGCACTGACCAAATAAAGTATTTTTGCACGTATGAAAACAGCAAAAGCACTGCCCGTACGTCTTTGGCGGTTTTATGTTGACGGCTTTCGTCAGATGACGTGGGGGAGAACCCTTTGGATAATCATCCTGCTGAAACTGGCCGTGATGTTCTTGGTGTTGCGCCTCTTCTTCTTCCAGCCCGCCCTCGCTGGGTTGAACACCGAGGAGAAGCAAGAAACCGTGGCACGTAATCTATGCCCGTAAAAGCCACGAGAGTTACGGCAAAGCCACAACAACAAACCCTTTACTAAACAAACTAATACGAAGAAATATGCTAACCTCTCTCTATGCAGATCAAGCGGCACTATTAGACTGGTCGCGCGCGCAGTTTGCACTCACAGCGTGCTACCACTGGCTCTTCGTGCCACTCACCCTTGGCTTAGCCGTTGTTATGGGTGTGATGGAAACGCTCTACGTAATAAAAAAAGACGACTTCTGGAAACACACCACACAGTTCTGGCAAAAGATTTTCGGTATAAACTTCGCCATCGGCGTTGCCACGGGAATAATCCTTGAGTTTGAATTTGGCACAAACTGGAGCAACTACTCTTGGTTCGTGGGCGACATTTTTGGTGCACCTCTTGCCATCGAAGGCATCGTAGCATTCTTTATGGAAGCCACTTTTATTGCCGTGATGTTCTTCGGCTGGAACAAAGTGGGCAAGAAATTTCACCTCAGTGCCACTTGGCTCACGGGCATCGGTGCCACACTGTCGGCGTGGTGGATCCTCGTGGCGAACAGTTGGATGCAACACCCCGTAGGCATGGAGTTCAACCCCGACACCGTACGCAACGAGATGATGGATTTCTTCGGCGTGGCATTTCAGAGCGTCGCCGTGGTGAAATTCTTCCATAGCGTACTGAGCGGCTGGATGACAGGTGGCTTCGTAACGATAGGCATCAGTTGCTGGTACTTGCTCAAGAAACGCGAGAATCGCTTTGCGCTGGCCTCGCTACGCGTCGGTGCCGCCGTGGCGGCGTTAGGCACTATTGGCGTGATGCTAACGGGCGATGCCAGCGGCCTTGATGCCGCACGCCTGCAACCAATGAAACTTGCTGCCGCTGAGGGGTTGGAAAAAGGCGGCGAAGGCGCACCGTTCAGCATCGTACCCGGCATAGAAGTGCCCAAGGTACTCTCTATCCTTGCCACACACGACCCCGATGGCTTTGTACCCGGCATAGAAGACATCAAAAACGGCTACACACTACCCGATGGCACCGTGGTACCCTCGGCTGACGAGAAGATAGCACGGGGAAAAACCGCCCTATCGGCCTTTAAGACGTATCGCCAAGCCAAAGCCGACGGCGACAGCCTTCTTGCACAGACCGCACGTGCCACACTCAACGAAAACTTACCTTATTTCGGCTACGGCTATTTAGAAAAAGCCGACGACTTGGTGCCGCCCGTGCCACTTGTTTACTGGTCGTTTCGTGTGATGGTGGGCTTCGGCGGCGCACTGACGCTGATACTGCTGCTCGTGGTGTGGTTTGACTATAAGAAAAAAATCTCATCTATGCGCTGGCTACAGTGGCTCGGCCTCGCCGCCATACCGATGGTGTACCTCGCAGGCCAGGCGGGCTGGATAGTAGCCGAGGTGGGTCGCCAGCCGTGGGCTATTCAAGACCTCCTGCCCGTCAATGCCGCCATAAGCAGCCTGAGCACCAGCGCGGTAATCACTACATGCTGCATCTTCTTGGTACTCTTCACCATTCTGCTCATTGTGGAACTGCGCATTATGTGCAAAGCCGTGAAGAAAGGCCCCGACTTCCACAACGGCACGAAGAACAAAAAGGCCTAACCCGCAGAGAGAGGCATACGCAAACGCCACTCCTCCTCCCTTTCAGTTAAAACATATAAAACTTAGAGCCAAATGATAACTTACGAATTTTTGCAAGCATATTGGTGGTGTCTGATAGCCCTGCTCGGTGGGCTGTTGGTGTTCCTGCTGTTTGTGCAAGGAGCTAACTCTTTTATCTTCTCCTTGGCACACAACGAGGCCGAGCGCGAACTTATCGTCAACAGCACGGGAAGAAAATGGGAGTTTACGTTCACTACACTCGTCACTTTCGGCGGTGCGTTTTTTGCATCGTTCCCCTTGTTTTATAGCACCAGTTTTGGCGGAGCCTACTGGGTGTGGATGCTTATCCTGATAAGTTTTGTGCTGCAAGCCGTGTCGTACGAATACCAGAAGAAACCAGGCAACCTGCTCGGACGCGACACGTTTCGCACGTTTCTTATTCTCAACGGCGTGGTGGGTCCGTTGTTGTTAGGAATGGCCGTGGCCACCTTCTTCACCGGCTCACCGTTCGTGATAGAGAAAGGAGCTATGGACGGCACGGGGCTTACGCCGGTAATAAGTCGCTGGACAGGCGGCTGGAACGGTTTAGAGGCCGTGGCAAACCCCGTGAACTGGTTGCTGGGCTTAGCCGTGGTATTCCTCTCACGCACCAACGGCGTACTCTATCTGCTCAACAACCTCAGCGATGCCGCCCTGCGCCCGCGTCTGCAACGCGCCCTAAAAGTCAATGCCGGCCTCTTCCTTCTCTTCTTCTTAGCCTTTGTAGGCATCATTCTTGCCGCCGACGGCTTTGCCGTGGATGAGAGCGGCGTGGTTTATGTGGAGCACGCGAAGATTTTACATAATCTACTAAACTTGCCCGTAGTAACCGCTGTTTTTGTCGTCGGCGTAGTACTCGTATTGCTCGGCATAGCCTATCCCTTGTTGAAAGGAAAGTGGCGCACAGGCATCTGGTTCAGCGGCATCGGCACGGTACTGACGGTGATGGCCCTCTTTATGCTCTTAGGCTTCGGCGGCACGAGTTACTATCCCAGCACCGCCGACCTGCAGAGCTCCCTCACAATACAAAATAGTTGCTCCAGCGAGTTCACACTGCGCACCATGGCGTGGGTAAGCCTTTTCATCCCCTTTGTAATAGCCTATATCGTGTATTGCTGGTACGCTATAGACAAGAAACGGATAGACAAAGCCGAACTGGCCGAAACAGAACATAAATACTAAAGGTGTGTTCAATAAAAATAGGCAGAAAAAGGTTAAAGCCCCGTCGGTATCAAACTGAGCCGTGGGAATAAATAGCCCCCTTAACAGCAACACCTTCAACACGCAATACAATATATATATTATGAAATCATACCTCCTCAACACGTTTGCTGCAGCATTACTCATTTGTAGCAATGTACTGACTGCAACCGCACAACAAACGGAGACGTGGACTACTGGCGTTACGGGAAACAATCAGGCAGAACTCTTCTACTGGGTAGGTGCCACCACGCCGTCCAGTGCCACGAAGTACACACTCTCGTCTATCTCCTTCACCCTCGCCTCGGGGGGCAAAGCCACGGAGAGCCACTTAGCCATTTGCACCGCCGCTACTGCATCCTCCACGGTGAGCAGCATTCCTGCCGCCGAGGTGGTGGGTGTGAGCGATGATGCTTACCTACCCTCCGCCACGCCCGATGCCCACACCTACACCTTCAGCACACCCGTGGAGTTGGAAGGAAACACACGCTACTACTTCTGCTGGGTTTCGTCGGCCACACCCTCCGATGGCTACTACACCTCCACCGGCCAACGCCTACGCGTGCAAACAGGTGAGACGTACACCGACGAAACACTCTGCGGCACCACGGTACGCACTATTTGGGCTCCCGTATTTACCGCAGAACTCTCCTATGGCGAGGGCGATGAGAACCAAACAAAAACATTCACCGTAACCACCCTACCCGCCTGCGATGCCACGTTCTCTTGGAACGGACAAACCATTGTTGGCACGAGTGCCACGTTCTCCTACGAAGGCGAGGCAGTAACGGGCGAGGAGGCCAACGTGACAATCACTCCCACAGCCTACTATACGTTGCGATACCCCTCGCAGACTATTTCTTGGGACGGGCAAGACAACGCCAGCAACGAAGTAAAGATGCTCGCCGATGTCTTTGGCACATCCTACGGCGAAAAGTGGGTGCGCATAGACAACGCCGCTCTTCCCGCATACTCTTGGCATATCTCTGCCGCATCCGACTATGAAGGTAGCACTCCCGTGCGTACCGCCTTTACCTCGGAAGACGACCTCGGCTTCCTGTTTTGCTTTGTCGGTACTCCCGAAAGCTTTAGGATATATAGTAAATTAGCAGGAGAAGGCTATGCGTTAACCACCGACGGCACGAATAGCAACGATGCGACGAATGCCACCGCCTTATATCTTACGTCCGATGTGTCAAACGCCAAGATGTGGACTATTGACGACACTTATCTGACCTCCGCTGCCTCCTCTCCCGGCTTCGTTATCCACGACACCGATGCAGATGGGCTTTATGGGGCTAATCCCTTTGCTAAATACGACTATGCCCTCCGCTATTGGAATGCCGAAGGGCCACAGTCGCATTGGCTCTTGCAACCTTGTAGCAGCGATGACCTCTTCTCCGGTCACTACGGCGAGAAATGGCTGCAACTAACGTTCTCGCGCGACAAGAGTTATCACTGGAGTGTGGCCTCAACGACCGATGTGCCTAAGTGTACGAACAATGCCACGCCGCTTGATGGTAATCTGTGGTGCTTCGTAGGTACATCCGAACGGTTTAAGGTGTACAACAAACTCGTAGGACAAAGTAAAGCCCTGACTTCGAGCAACGTTAGTAGTGGCAGTTACGTTTCACTTGCCACGGAAGCCGTTGCCGATTTCTGGACGATAGGTGATATACGCTCCGTGACGGACAACAATCAAACCGATGGCTCAAACAAAACGGAAGGATACCCGATATATAGTTTTGGTAATGAGGCTCAGGCTCTCAGTCTGAATGCTTATCGTGGTAAAGGCAACCAGTTGGCTTACTACAGTTGGAATGACGGAGGCTCGTTGTGGCTTCCCGAGCTTTACGAACCCGAAGAGTTGGATATCTACAGTTCATATTATGGAGAGAAATGGGTGCGTATCACTTATGGTGCAAGCAACAAATACTGCCTTATGGTAACACCAAAAGAAACGCTGACCTACGATGGTGCTATGGTACGCAACGGACGCACCGATATGACGCACGAAGGACAACTCTGGTGCTTTGTCGGTACAGCCGAGGGCTTCACTCTCTATAACCGCGTTGCTGGCTCGCAATATGCCGCAGCAACAGGAACATCTCTCAACGGTACAAAACCGCTCGTCCTTGTGCCGGTAACCAATGCCGAGACTTTTGTCGTGCAAAATAATGTGTGCCTCAGTTCTACGAGCGACCTCTCCACGGGTGTGGCACCCATCGGTAGCAACGGCTCTCCCGCAGGTGCTGAATACAAAGTGGGATTTCTCAGTTCGTCGAACAGCAAGTGCAGTTATCTGTTTGAAGAGATTGGTGCCTCGGTGAACCTTGCCGTTGCGGGCATTACCGATGCACTGCCTGCAACACACGACCACATTGCTCGCGGTGCCGTGACATTCCCTATTGGCAGCACCACGCGTCAGATGAGTTTCAATGTCACGCCCACACAACATACGCTCTTCCTACCGAAACACGGCTCACTCTCGTTTGCTAAGCCTACGTGTTGGATAGGGTTCACCTTTGATGGCTACGATACCGACGGTGTCACCTTGCAGCAAACGCTGAGTGGCGTGAATAGCGAGACCGATGTGGTTACTCTTCATTTCACAGAATCGAACTCCGAGGTGCGTTACATCGCTTACGACGGTGACGAGCGCGACATTCCTTACCGCATACCTTCCATAGCACGTGCGAAAAACGGCGACCTCATCGCTATCTACGACCTTCGTTATAATGAAGCCGATATAGGATATTACGACCGTGGCTTCTATCATTATCGTATTGACCTCGTGATGAAAGTTAGCAAAGACAACGGTGTGACATGGAGCGATGAGTATCCCGTGCTGACGGGCGACAACAGCGGACGTTTCACCGCCGCTTTCGGCGATGCCGCACTGGTGGCCGACCGCGACCGCAACCTGCTTATGATGCTCTGTGCCGCCGGCAATACGGGCTTTGCCTCTGCCGTGAAGATGTCGCGCGTATATCTGCAGCTCAACGAAGCCACCGGCGAGTGGGAAATTGGCACATTGAATGCCGATGGTACTTTTGTACAAGGCGAACCAGAAGATATTACCGACTATATGCTCGCTCTGACATCGAAAGGCGGACTTTCAACCGGCGTGTATAGTGCTTTTTGTGGCAGTGGACGCATTAGCCAAAGCCGTATCTACAAACGCGACAATTACTACCGTATCTATTTTACCGCTATTGTGAAATCTTCAAACACCGATGGCACATGGGGCAACAACGGTAACATTACTTACTACAGCGATGACTTTGGACAGACGTGGAACATACTTGGCGAACGCGCAGCATTTGTCAACAGCGACGAGCCGAAGTGCGACGAACTGCCGAATGGCGACGTGTGGATGAGCGGACGCGCTGCCAATGGCCGCAACTTCAACATATATCATTTCACCGACATTGCTACCGGAGAAGGCACCTGGCTTAATCGCGTGCATACCCAAAACAGTAGCGTGACAAATGGTATCTACAGTTCCGACAATGCGTGCAACGGAGATATTATCCTTGTCAAAGCACAACGCGCGAGCGACGGGCAGCCGGTGACGTTGGCACTCGCTTCAATACCGGCACACAGTACGTTCACCGACCCCGTATGGAGCGCGAACGGACGCCGCAACGTGTCGATTTTCTATAAAGCCCTCATCAATGACAGCGACTATGCTACTACCGAAGCCCTCGCTTCCGACTGGGAAGGACGCGATGAAAACACCGCATTCTTGGTAAGCGATCACATGTCTGCTTATTCCTCAATGTGCTTAATGGCCGACGGGCGTATAGGGTTCTTCTTGGAAGACGATGTAGTGACGGGAACAGCCCCTTGGAGCCACTTCGATATGTGTTTCATTCCGTTCAGCATAGCGACAATCACCGGCGGGAAATATACCGACGGCTACAACCTCTCTGTAGATGCAACAGGCCTCAGCACAATGTTTCTGGACTATCCCGTGCAGATACCCAACTCGGCCATCGCCTACACCGCCAACAGCGAGACAGGAAGTGGCATTGTGGCAATAACACCCACCGAAGGCATAATCCCTGCCGAGACAGGCGTGTTGGTAAGTACCGAGGGAGAATGTACGCTTCACATGATAGAGGCATACACCTGGCCCGAGGCTTACGAGAACAACAGGCTCACAGGCTATTTCCCCGCCGACAAAATAACCTCGGCCTCTGATAGCGACTACTACTATGCACTCTATGAAAAAGAGGGAAAAAGCGGCTTCTTTGCCCCTGAAGATGCCTCGCCTGCACAACCAAACGCAATGACTTTTACAATGAACGCACGCGCAGCATACCTCTTATTGGACGCACCACTAACCTCGCTCACAGGGCTTGACCTTGCTTTTGACAAAGTGACTAATATAAACCAAACACTCTCCAACACCACCGACCAACCACGCATCTACGACCTTCAAGGACGGCGAGCCTACAAAGTGGGACAACAAGGCGTGTATGTTGTAAACGGGAAACTCGTCTCCGTGAAATAACAAACAACAGTTAGATACACTTTCGTACTACACACCAAAGGCTTCGCCTTACAAAATGAGGGTGTGTAAAAATTGAGCAGGAGGCGAACACTAATCATAGGTGTTTGCCTCCTACTCGTTTCAGAAACCAAGCCCCTCGCTGTCGAAAAGTCTGGGAGCGCAGATGCCCTCGCCTGCATTCTCTTGCACGCGAGCCGCGTGTGCTCCGACAGCCTGTTTGCCCCGAAAGGGCTGTTATACATGACGCACGTTCTCTATGGCGATGCCATAGGCTGATGGCGCGTCGCCCCTACTTTTACACTGTTTCAGTAGCTTGAATAAAAAAGCATAGTCCGAGCGTGTTTAAGCACATTCCGAGCGTGTTAAAACATAGTCCGATTGATTTTAAAATCAAGCCGATTGATTTTAAAATCAAAGCCTTTGATTTTAAAATCAAAGCACTCGAGTTTAAACTCCGTCCGAGTATGTTTGAACTCCGTCCGATACATTCTCTCTTTCGCGCTTTTGCCATTTCAGGACGATGATATGAGCCGCACGTTCCCCAGGGCGATGCCCCGGGCTAATCGCTGTAGCCCTTACAGGGTTTTTACACTGCTTGCGATACTGGGATAATAAAGCCCCCCTAAAACAGGTGGAGAGGCTAAAACCAAAAGCGGCGGCGGATAGAACAAGATGGTTCACTCCGTCGCCGCTTCGCACAAAGCAAAAGCCTACTACACACACGTATATCCGCCATCCACGGGTACGGCGATGCCATTCACATAGCCCGACGCGGGAGAGGCAAGGAATAGTGTTGCCGTGTCAAGCTCGCCCTCCTTGCCGTAACGCTCCAAGGGTATAGCACCTTTCGCGTAGTTTGCGAACCACTCCGTTTCGAGAGTGTCTTTGGTGAGCGGTGTCCAGAAATAGCCCGGGCATATCGTGTTGACCGTGATGCCATACCTACCCCATTCCGCAGCCAAGCCACGCGATAGATTTACCACACCACCCTTTGCGGCGTGATAGGGGGAGCAAGGGGCTATTTTGTTGCCTACAAGCCCATACATTGAGGCGATGTTGATAATACGTCCGTAGTTCGCCGGTATCATAGCACGCTTTGCCACAGCACGAGCCATCTTAAAGGTGCCGAAGAGGTCAACCTGCATCTCCCCGTTGAATTGCTCATCGGTGATGTCCTCGGCAGGAGCTACAGCCCCCGTGCCGGCGTTGTTGATGAGAATGTCAATGCGTCCAAAACGGCTTAAGGTCTCTCTTACAACGTTTCCCACCTGCTCCGTGTCGGTAATGTCGCAACGTATAGGCAAAGTCTCTACTCCGAAGCCGGTTTCCAACTCCTTAGCCACTTCAACGAGTTTTTCCATACGCCGAGCTATCGGCACAATGCGACATCCCTGACTGGCCAGTGCCTTAGCCATCTGCACACCGAGGCCACCCGAGCAACCTGTAACAATAGCCACCTGGCCTGTGAGGTCAAAATAGTTTTTCATAGACGAAATATGATTGATAAAATAAATTGGTAAGGCAAAAGTAAACGATTTGTATGGAACAAGAGTCCTTTACAGACATTTTCTTAATGCTCTACAGTGTATGATGCAGCAAAGAAAGCCTTACTTCAAATGCCAAGATTTTTTTATGCGCCACCACACACCAAAGAGTTAAACACTTTCCGACAAAGCCTGGCACAAGCCAAAAAAGAAGCCGTGCTTTTTGCCTTTCTTAGTGCTTTTCGTACTTTTGCGGCACGAAAATAGCCGATATGATAAACAGACAACTTATCCGCTTAAAGGCCGTGCAGCTGTTTTATGCCTTTTCAATTAGCACAGACAAAACACCTGATGAAGCTGAGAAAGAATATGCTACATCGTTAGAGCGTGCCTACGATCTCTATCTTTATCTATTAAACTTCCTTGTTGACATACGCCAACACGCCGAGCGTGCGGCCGAGACAATAGAAGCGCGCAACAAGCGTTTGAGTATCCGTGATGCGGCATTTTCTGCCGAACGCATATTGGCTAACAATCAATGGCTTCTCACCCTTGCCGAAAATGATGCGTTGAACGATTATCGCGAAAAACACCAAGACCGCACTGACGAGGAAAGAGCCGTAGCGAAACGATTGATGCAGACATTTATAGATAGCAATGACTTCGCTGTCTATCTCAAGCGCGAAGACTATTCGCCCGAGGCCGACCAAGAAATTGTTCGCCGACTCTACAAAACAATTATCATTCCTTCCGAAGATTTTGAAACGCTTCTTGAAGAGCGTAGCCTCTATTGGAACGATGACAAAGACGTGATCGACACCTTTGTGCTCAAGACCATCAAACGCTTACGCCCCGACCAAGACACTTCGCAACCGCTGCTCCCCGCCTGGAGCGAGGAAGAAGACCATCAGTTTGCACTCCGTTTGTTCCACGAGGCTGTGATGCGCAAAGACGAAACCTATGCACTTATTACCAAGTATGGCAGTGAGCGGTGGGATATTTCGCGCGTAGCGTTTATGGACATCGTGATAATGCAAGTGGCTATAGCAGAGTTGATGAGCTTTCCAGAGATTGACAAATCTATTACCATTAATGAATACATCAACACGGCAAAGTGGTATAGTACCCCTCAAAGCACTTCTTACATTAACGCTATGCTTGATGCCATAGCCAAACATTTGCGTAAGCAAGGAAACGTGTTCAAAAAGGTATAACACAAACTAAAAACGAATAATTATTATGACGATGCTCTTTTCTTTACTTCAAACCGCACAACCAGGCGGCCTGGCACAGTACAGCGGACTGATAATGATTGTACTGCTGTTTGCAATTATGTATTTCTTTATGATTCGTCCGCAAAACAAGAAACAGAAAGAACTGCGAAACTTTCGCGATGCGCTAAAGCCAGGACAAGACGTGCTGACCGTGGGCGGCTTGCACGGTACCGTGCGTAGCATTTCCACAACCGGGGATACCGTTACGCTTGAGGTGGCTACGGGTGTAAAATTAGTGTTCGACCGTACAGCCATTGTGCCGCAAGGCGAAAAGCCGGTATCTACTAAAGAATAGAAAACGCTACAACGTAATAGCTTTCATAGCACACACCTTAAAGCTACTCTCTGCTTCCAATGTCAAAAATCCCACACAACCGAGAAGCCTTGCTGCACGTTGTGCGTGCGGCTTTTCATCGTGTCTGGACACGCAGCACACTGACGTTGCTCGGTTTTGTAGCATTGGCAGCAGTATTTTGGCTCACCGTGTCGCTCAACGAAACATACGAGGTGGAAATTGCTGTACCCCTGGAGCTTCGTGATGTGCCAAAGAACGTGGTTATCACCACCGAGCTTCCTAAAGAATTGCATGTCACCCTGCGCGACAAGGGCGTGCGCTTGCTGCCTTATCTCTATGGGCCAGCACGCTCACCTATTATTGTGAGCTACAAGGAACACACCACGGGAAACGGGCGCGGACGCTTTACGGTAAGCGAGTTGCTCGGGCAGCTGCAACGACAAATTGTGTCGCCCACACAAATAGTACGTGTAAAACCCGACACGTTGGAGTTCTTCTACAATTTCGGAGCGAGCAAACGTGTACCCGTGCGTTTAGACGGCGAGGCGCGCTGCCAGACGGGTTATTTCGTAGAACAAGTGAAGTTTGCGCCAGAGTTTGTTACGATTTATGCCCCGCAAAACGTGCTTGACACCTTGCGCACGGTTCATGTGTCCAGTGCGCTGCTGGAAAGTGTGCGCGACACATTGAAAAAGACCTTGCCTATAATTACCTCAAAAGGAATGAAGGCTGTACCCAGCAACGTGAATGTGACTGTTGTGGCCGACCGTCTTACGGAGAAAACGGTGCAAGTGCCTATTCGCACACGCAATTTCCCTGCCAATCGTGTGTTACGCACATTCCCCTCGGTAGTAAATGTGACGTTCAAAGTTGGGGTGAACCACTATGATGAGATAGGCCAAGATAACTTTGTGGTGGCCTTTTCTTACGACGAATTGCAAGCATTGGGTACAACAAAAGCACGTCCTGTGCTGAGTAGCATTCCCGAAGGAGCTTACGACGTGCGTATTAGTCCCACTATGGTAGAGTACGTTATAGAAACGACTCCAGAGGAAGAGAATTAAACCTCGCAAACAAGAGTTTATGCACTATGCCGTGACAGGTGGAATAGCAAGCGGAAAGACGTGGTTTTGCAACAAGTTGCGTCAATGTGGCAACCAAGTATATTCGTGTGACGATGCTGCAAAACGTATTTTGCGCACCAATAACGCAGTGCAGCAAGCGTTGAAAGCCTTAGTAGGCGAGAACCTCTATACTGCTGGCGGTGTGTTGCAAAAAAAAGTTCTGGCGGCTTATCTCACAGCTTCGAATAGTAATGCCGAGCAAGTGAACGCCATCGTACACCCGTCTGTAGCCGCCGATTATCTGCTTTGGCAACAAGAGCAAACATCGCAGCACACTTTTATGGAATGTGCGCTACTCTTTGAAAGTGGTTTTGACAGATTAGTGGAACGTACCATCTTAATCTATACACCTGAAACGACACGCCTGCGGCGTTTGATGCTTCGCGATGGTATAAGCCAAGAGCAGGCTCTCCGTTGGATGCGCCTACAAATGCCCGAAGAAGAAAAACGTCAGCGCGCAGACGTGGTTATTTATAACACTTAAAACGAGAAGAAAGCAGCATCTTTAGAATTATTTTCCATCGTTGCAAAACCTCTTAAACCTCCTTTTTATGCAAGACACAATCCTTTCTATTGCAGGTCGCCCCGGTCTTTACCGCTTGCTTACACGCGGTGCGGGACGTATCATTGTTGAGGCTCTCGACGAGAGCCACAAACGCTTCCCGGCCAGCCCTCGCGACCGTATCACATCGCTTAACGATGTAAGTATGTATTCCGATGCTGATGATGTGCCGTTGATGCAAGTGTTTCAAAACATTGCTGATGCACTTGAAGGTAAAGCCTCGCCGCTGAACCACAAAACAGCCTCGGCAGAAGAACTCTCAGACTTTATGGCAACGGCTTTACCCGATTACGACCGCGACCGTGTACATCAAAGCGATATGAAGAAGCTTCTGCAGTGGTATAACCTTCTTATTAAAGCAGGCTATACACAGTTTGTTACCGAAGAGGACAAATAGCCTATCCGTAGGGGTAATCTCCTTTTTCAGTAGCGATGCAGGTAAAAATTCATCCCTCTTGGCAAAGGGTGCTGCAAAGTGAGTTTGAACAGCCTTACTTTGCCGCCCTTTCAGAGTTTGTCCATAGCGAGTATCGCACGGCACGGTGCTATCCACCAGCCCGCTTGGTGTTTCGCGCGTTTAATGCTACCCCGTTTGAACAAGTGCGTGTGGTACTCCTCGGTCAGGACCCTTATCACGGGCCTGGGCAAGCCGAGGGGCTATGTTTCAGTGTGCCCGATGGCATAGCGCATCCGCCTTCGCTCCAAAACATTTTCAAAGAGATTGCCTCAGAATTCAACACACCAACCCCCGCAAGTGGTTCCCTCGTGCGCTGGGCAGAGCAAGGCGTGTTATTGCTCAACGCTACACTAACGGTGAGAGAGCATCGTGCCGGTTCGCACCAAAATAAGGGGTGGGAACGCTTCACCGATGCAGTAATCGCCGCTGTGAACAGAGAGCGCGAGAATGTGGTGTTTTTGTTGTGGGGGAGTTATGCAGCAAGCAAGGTTTCATTGATAGACAACCAGCACCATTGTGTTTTACGCTGTGCTCATCCCTCACCCCTCTCGGCGTATCGGGGCTTCTTTGGGAGTCATCACTTTGTGCTTGCTAATGATTACTTAGTGAAACACGGCAAAACTCCCATACAATGGTAATTCCTATGGTTCAAGTGGGCGAAGTTATTGTTTCGCCCGATGTTTTTACCGAATACTTTTGTTGCGACCTTGATGCTTGTCGTGGGGCGTGCTGTGTGGAGGGGGAGAGCGGTGCACCGCTGCGGGAGGAAGAGATTGAAGGCTTGGAAGAAGCCCTTGACGATGTGACACCACTCATCGCCCCGCAAGCCCGGACAATAATTGTTGACCACGGCGTGGCAACTATTGATGGCGATGGCGACCTCGTGACAAATATCGTAGCGGGGAAAGACTGTGTCTTTACGTGTAAAGAGGGAGGCTGTGCGCTTTGCGCCTTAGAAAAGTTAGGCCACACAAAACCCATTTCGTGCGCCCTTTACCCTATTCGTGAAAAGAGGCTATCAAATGGTTTGACAGGCATAAATGTCCATCGTTGGAGTGTGTGCGAACCGGCGCGTAAAAAAGGGCGCGAGGAGGGTGTGCGCGTCTTTGAGTTTCTACGTGCGCCGCTTATCCGGCGTTTTGGCTCTGCGTGGTACGACGAGTTATGCCTTGTGGCGCGCGAATTATCTCAACTCAAAGACTGATACACCACTTTTCCATCGACAAAGGTGGCGACAACGCGATGACGAAACGTGTGACCCTCCAAAGGCGACCAGCGGCAGGCACTTAATATATTATTTGGAGTAAGAGTCCACGGGCTGTGCGGGTGAACAAGCGTGAGGTCGGCCAATAGCCCCTCGCGCAGGTAGCCCCTATCGGAAAAACCAAAGAGGTCGGCAGGGTGGTGACACATTAGGTTTGCCACCTGGGGATAGGAAAGGAGGCCTTGTTGAGCGAGGTCGAGCATCACCACGAGTGAGAATTGCACCATTGGTATGCCGCTCGCGGCTTTCAGCGCGCCACCACGTTTCTCTTTGCGGCGATGAGGAGCATGGTCGGTGCCTATAGTATAGATGCTGCCGTCAGCAAGCCCTTGGCGCAGAGCCGTTCTGTCGGCGGCGGTTTTAACGGCAGGGTTACATTTAATTCGAGCGCCGAGACGAGGATAGTCGTCTTCGCAAAACAGCAGATATGTAGGACATACCTCGGCGGTGATGAAGTCGGGGGCGGCAGCTATAAGAGAAAGTTCTTCAGAGGTACTCACATGAGCGATGTGCAAACGCGTGTGGTAGGTTGAGGCCAAACGAATGGCGCGCTGCGCGGCATTGATACAAGCCTCCTTCGATCTTAGGCGCGAATGTAGGGCGATTGGTGCATCGCCAATGACGGCAAAGTCGTTACGTGCTTGAGCATAGGCGGCAGAGAGAAGGTTTTGGTCCTCACAATGAGCCACCACGGGTTTCCGTGCGTTCTGAAACACTTTGCACAAAGGCTCATCGCTGTCAAGCAACATTCCACCGGTTGATGCCCCTAAAAACACCTTTATGCCGCAATATAATTGAGGATTTATTTCTGCGAGGTGTGCTGCATTCTCACGCGTAGCACCGATGTAGAAACCGATGTGTACACGGCTCTTCTCCGCAGCGATGTTCATCTTCTCTAAGAGAGCTTCTGCAGAGGTGGTAGGCGGCAGGGTGTTAGGCATATCAAGCATCGTCGTCACACCGCCTGCAGCAGCGGCTTGGCTCTCCGAAGCCATATCGCCCTTGTGCGTAAGCCCCGGGTCGCGCAAATGAACGTGCGTATCAATAACACCGGGGAAAAGTAACAAGCCTTGTGCTTGGATTATATGGTCAAAATACTCTGGATTTAACGGCTGCTGGGAAATTTTGGCAATGTGTTTGCCCTCAATAACCAAGCTGCTTTGAAAAGCCTTTCCGTCAGATACGAGCGTGGCACTTTGTATAAGGTGTGTCATAGTTGATTTTTGTAAATAGAACCTTAAACCCCAAAGAGTAAAACTGTATTCTTTTCCGCTTGTAGTTTTCGCTTAAGAAACAAGAACAAAGGGGCTTTTCCTATTTATATGTGCGAATAATTGTTTCTTGCTTCGCATCATAGAGGGCTTTCCAAAACATAAAAACCACTAAATAGCCGTCACTGTTTCCTCTTTATCTTTCCAGTGATAGCCCGCCAGCGCAGAGACATCACACCAAAAAGAGCCTCACTAAAGATGCCTCCCGACATCTTGCTCGTACCCAATTGTCGGTTTACAAAGATAACAGGTACTTCCGCCACACGGAAACCTAAGAGATGGGCTGTATATTTCATTTCAATTTGGAAAGCATAGCCCTTGAAACGAATAGCATCAAGGTCGATGGCTTCAAGTACGGCACGATTGTAGCACACAAATCCTGCCGTAGTGTCGTGTACAGGAATACCAGTAATAAGACGCACATACTTTGAGGCAAAATAACTCATCAAGACGCGTCCCATCGGCCAGTTGACAACGTTCACGCCGCTCACGTAGCGAGAGCCTACGGCCACCCCAGCATTTTCTTTTGCCACAGCGTCGTAGAGTCGCGGCAGGTCTTTGGGGTCGTGGCTAAAGTCGGCATCCATCTCAAAAATGTAAGAATAATCGTGTTCCAACGCCCACTTAAATCCCGTAATATAAGCCGTACCCAATCCTTGTTTGCCGCTGCGGTTTATCAGAAAGAGACGCTGGGGAAAGGCTTCTTGCATAAGCCGCTTTACTATTGAGGCAGTGCCGTCGGGCGAGCCATCATCAATAATAAGAATGTGAAAAGGCTGCTCCATTCCAAGCACAGCGCGAATGATTTGTTCTATATTCTCTTTCTCGTTGTACGTGGGAATAATCACCAAACTATCAGCAGTAGGCATATAAAACTATTGTGTGTGTTGTCGGTAAGAAATAAAGAAACCACAAGCGTCAATCACTCTTTGTCGGGTTGTTCTTGGGGGAAATCGCACGCAAAGGTGTCACTTTCTTTCCATATCTCCCTTATCTTTTTACCTAATAAGAATGACAAGTGTTAAAGTTTTTACAAAAAATGCGGCTTCTTATGGGGTGAACTACTGAAATCTGTGTAATTTTGTGTGCTAAAGGAAAAAGGTTACGAAAAGGAATACCAAATAAGCGTTTACGAATGACGATTCACGCCGCATCAGCCTACCACGTCCCCGTATTGCTTCAATCTTCAGTAGATGCGCTCTGCATTAAACCCAGTGGTATCTACTTTGACTTAACGTTCGGTGGTGGAGGTCATAGCCGCGAGATATTGAGAAGACTTGGCCCCGATGGTAAACTCTTCGCGTTCGACCAAGATGCAGATGCGTTTCAAAATGTACCGCACGACGACCAACGTCTTGTCTTTGTGCATAGCAATTTTCGGCATCTGGCTCGTTGGGCTCGCTATTATGGTGTAGCAGAGGCTGATGGTGTCTTGGCCGATTTAGGTGTGTCAAGCCACCATTTTGACGATGCTACAAGGGGTTTTTCTTTTCGCTTTGACAGCGTGCTTGATATGCGAATGAATAAAGGTGGAGAAAAAACTGCGGCAGATGTACTCAATACTTATAGTGAAGAGCAACTGTCTCGTATCTTTTCTCTCTACGGCGAGCTGCCTCGCGCACGCCAGATGGCTCGCGCTGTTGTCAAGGCTCGTGATGTCAAACCGTTGCACTTCGTTTCCGACCTTACTTCGCTCTTTGTGCCTCTCTTGCCTCGGTCGCGTGAGAAAAAGGAAATGGCAAAACTCTTCCAAGCGTTGCGCATAGAGGTAAACAAAGAAATGAGTGTACTTGCAGAGATGCTTAGTGCTACGGCAAAGTCTTTGCGAGTAGGAGGCAGGTTGGTTGTACTCACCTACCATTCTCTGGAAGATCGGATGGTGAAAAACGTAATGCGTAGCGGAAGTATTGACGGACGAGTAGAGCAAGACCTTTATGGCCACAACCTCGCTCCACTGCGAATGATAGGCAACAAGCCTATTGTTCCTAATGAAGAAGAGCAGCTGGCCAATCCCCGCAGCCGCAGTGCTAAATTAAGAGTGGCCGAACGTATAGCCTCCATATAACTATATTGCAAAAAAAGCAAGAAACTACTATGGCGGACAATAAAGAAAAGGAAAAGGAAAAAGAAAAAGCAACTCGCGACAAGGCAGAAAATCGCGCTGAACGCGCTTTTCGCGAGATTATTGATATTGACAACGAGCAACGCACACGTATCACGTGGCGTAGTGTGCTTGGCGGCGATGTGTTAACCAGTCGTTTCATACGCCACTCGGTGTTTTTTATCTTGTATATTGTTTTCTTGCTCGTTATTTATGTAAGCAATCGCTATGCCTGTCAGCACGAATTTATAGAGCAAACCCACTTGCTTGACACGTTGCAAGATCGCCGTTGGAAACTTCTTACGATTACCAGCGAAATCAAAGAGAAGACACGACGCAGTTTTGTGGAAAAACACCTCGGCGACACTGCACTCGGTACATCCTCTCAACCGCTCTATCAACTTGAAGTAGATGAACAACCTCAAAACACTTCCGAGCCATGAATTTCCCCTCCAAGAAAGTAATGCCGCGCTATATGGTATTCACTGCGTTGTTCTTATTGGTTGGCACAGCTGTGGTAGTCAAGTCCGCTTATTTAATGACGGCGCGCCGCGGTTTTTGGATGGAAGTGGACAAACGCTTCGTGCGTGAAGGCGATACACTGCTTGCTACACGCGGAAACATCCTCTCTGCCAATGGCGATGTGCTTGCGGCCAGCATTCCAGAGTATGAATTGTATATGGACTTTATGTCTTACGAGAAAGATAGCGCACGGCGTGTAAAGGAACAGTTCACACGCGACAGTGTACTAATTGTCTCGCTCGATTCTATTTGCAATGGTTTGGCAGAGGCTATCCCCGGAACACGAGCCGAGGATTTTCGTCAACGTATCTTGGAAGGCCGCGCACGCGCCAGCCATCACTGGAAAATCTATAAACGACGTGTTAGCCACGTGCAGTATAGTAGTATCAAGAAATTACCCGTGTTGTGTCAAAGTGTGGGTTCTGGAGGATTTACTGCCGAGCGATTTTTTAAGCGCAAGAATCCGTATGGAAAACTTGGCTTACATACCGTTGGAGAACTTTATGGCGGAAAGGATAAACCGCGGTCGGGCTTAGAGCTTAGTTTTGACTCTGTGCTTCGTGGTACACCAGGCTTGGCGCATCGACAGCGTGTGTTCAATACTTATGCCACTATTGTTGACAAACCTGCCTTAGATGGATGTGATGTGCATACTACAATGGACATTAATATGCAAGACATTGTAGAAGAGGCACTGCACGACAAACTCATTACAATGGACGACGCACGTGCCGGGATGTGCATACTTCTTGATGTACCAACGGGCGATGTTAAAGCAATGGCTTCGCTCACCCGTGCCAACGATGGTGAGTTCTACTATATGGAGCACCGAGCACTCACCCAGTTGCTTGACCCAGGCTCTGTTTTTAAGCCAATGTCGTTCCTTGTGGCTTTTGACGACGGACGACTGCATGCCGATGACATCATTGATGCTCATGGTGGCTACTACGATTTCCAAGGCAATCCCCTTACTGACACAGGGTGGCGACGTAGTGGCGCAGGTAAAATTAAAGCCTATGAAGCCATAGAACGTTCTTCCAATGTAGCGGTTGGCACAACAATAGACCGCCTTTATCGTGGCAATCCACAAGAATTTCTTGACGGCTTGCATCGTATCGGTGTTGATGAAGATCTTCACCTTCAAATTCGTGGTTACGCAAAACCGCATATCAATAAGCCCAAGCCCGGCGAGCGCTGGTCGGCTACGGCATTGGCTTGGTTGAGCATTGGCTACGAGTCGCAGTTACCTCCTATTACTACGGTGACTTTTTATAATGGTATAGCCAATGGTGGACGTATGGTGCGTCCGCGTTTTGTTACACATATCTCGCGCAATGATGAAATAGTAGAAGAATATCCCGTCTATGCTATTCGTGAGCGTATGGCATCGCCCGAGGCGGTGGAACAAGTGCAACGCTGTTTGTTATCCGTAGTGAAAGGTGCGCATGCCACGGCAAAGAGAGCGCGCAGCCAACTTTTTGACATCTCTGGAAAAACCGGAACGGCACAGATTTGGGAACATGGCAAAAACACTGGTCGCCACCTTGTTACATTTGTCGGTTACTTCCCAAGCGAAGCACCGAAATACTCAATGATTGTAAGCGTTGAGGCTGGTGGAAGTGTGTATGGTGGTAGCACGTGTGGCCCTGTGTTTAAGCGTATTGCTGAAACGGTGATGTCGCAGCGTCGCACGGACGACCTATCTACTGCCACAGATAGCCTCTTCGCCCACTCTCCGCTTGTGGCCGCCGGGAACACTGCTGCAGCCGGGCGTGTTATTCGTTCGCTCGGATTGAGCCTGCCGGCCGCTTTCAACGAGAACGAACTCTCTCCTTGGGGAATATATACTTCTACGAATGGTGAGTTTACCTGCCAAGCCGAAACTCCTGTGGAAACTGGCACGATGCCTGATGTGTCGGGCTATGGACTTCGCGATGCTGTTTATCGCTTAGAAGGTCTTGGACTCAATGTCAAGGTAAAGGGTGTCGGCCACGTGGCTCATCAGAGCATAGCTGCAGGTAGGTCATATCATCAAGGTGACACCATATATATATATTTAGGAAAGGAGGCCGCACAAGAAGCTATTTCCGACACGCTACAGACAGAAGCAGAGAAGCAGGACAATGTGGCCGACCAGCCTGTTTCATCTACCTCATTATCCACAGAGCAACCTGCTCCCATTAAACCCGCTGGAGACAATAAAAAAGAGGCAGCGAAGCCAGCAGTAGAACCTAACAAGAAACAATCTCCAGAACGTAAAACACCTGCTCAACCCACTAAGAAAAATCAGCCACAAGCCACACTACCTAAGAAAAAGAAATAACAAAGGAATCCGTACGTAAATGCTACGTCAATTCCTCCTATGAGACTCTTTCTTCAGATAAAAATATCCCTAAAACTATGAAACTTCAAGATGTACTCACAGGCGTGCAGCCTCTTGCCCATAGCGGCTCGCTGCAATGCGAAATATCCGGTGTTTGCACAGACTCTCGTGCCGTAAAGCCAGGCAATCTCTTTGTGGCTGTGAAAGGCACACAAACCGATGGTCACCAGTTTATCTCTAAGGCTCTTGAACAAGGTGCTACCGCAGTGCTTGTATCAGATGATATTCCTGCCACAGTACCCGCTGATGTCACTTTTGTGCGTGTGGCAAACACAGAGGCTGCTGTGGGCTGTGTGGCTACGCAGTTCTATGGTAATCCCTCCAAGCATTTGCGACTTGTAGGTGTCACAGGCACCAATGGTAAAACTACAATTGCTACAGTGCTTTATCAACTCTTTCGTGCGTTGGGTTATAAGTGCGGATTGCTTAGCACGGTGTGTAACTATATTGACGACCGGGAGATACCCGCCACACACACCACGCCAGATCCCGTTTCGCTCAATGCCTTGCTTGCCGAGATGGTGTCGGCAGGATGCGACTATGCTTTTATGGAGTGTTCTTCCCATGCTATTCAGCAACAACGCATCGGTGGGTTGGAGTTTGCGGGTGGAATCTTTACCAATCTCACACGTGACCACTTAGATTATCACAAAACGTTTGAGAATTATCGCGATGCCAAGAAACTTTTCTTTGACCATCTTTCCAAGACAGCCTTTGCTATAACAAATGCCGACGACCGTAATGGAAGCGTGATGGTGCAAAACTGCTCTGCAACCATTCGCACTTATTCCGTTCGTACCGCCGCCGACTACAAAGGACGTATCTTAGAAGAAAGCCTTGAAGGGATGCTTTTGGATATGGACGGCCAAGAAGTTAGCGTGCGTTTTGTGGGACGTTTCAATGTGCAGAATTTGCTTGCTGTATATGGTGCCGCGCGTATGCTCGGCGTGAGTCGTGAAGAAACTCTCCGAGTCCTTTCTACGCTTCATCCCGTAAATGGACGCTTTGAGGCCATACGTTCGCCGAAGGGCTTTAGTGCTATAGTAGATTATGCCCACACACCAGATGCGCTAATCAATGTTCTTGAAGCAATCAACGAGATAAAGCGTGGAGGACGCGTCATCACCGTTTGTGGTGCGGGTGGCAATCGCGACAAAGGAAAACGCCCGCTTATGGCGCGTGCAGCAGCAGAACATAGTGACCGTGTAATTCTTACGAGCGATAATCCACGTTTTGAAGAGCCTGCTACTATTGTTGAAGAAATGGCGGCCGGCCTTGATGAGGCTGGAAGAGGGAAAACCGTATGTATTGTTGATCGCCGCGAAGCTATACGTACCGCCGCGCTATTAGCACAGCCCGGCGATATTATTCTTGTAGCCGGAAAAGGTCACGAGCCTTATCAAGAGGTAAAAGGCGTGAAACACCACTTTGACGATCACGAAGAAATACGCGAAGCCTTTGGGCTTGATAAATAAGAAAACCCTTTTGTTATGCTATACTATCTATTCCGTTTTCTTGAGCAATTTGGTATTCCTGGCTCTGGAATGTGGCACTACATATCCTTTCGTTCACTCTTAGCACTTATCTTGGCGTTGGTGATTTCGGCTTGGTTTGGCGAGTATTTCATAAAGTTTATGAAGCGTCGCAATATAAGTGAAACACAGCGCGATGCGAAGATTGACCCCTTTGGTGTAAAGAAACTCAACGTGCCGTCGATGGGAGGTATTATCATTATCGTGTCAATACTCGTGCCAACCTTGCTCTTAGGTCGTTTACGTAATACTTACCTTATTTTGATGATAGTCACCACTGTGTGGCTCGGATTAGTAGGTTTTGCTGATGATTATATTAAGATCTTTCGCCACAACAAAGAGGGGCTTGCCGGACGCTATAAACTCTTGGCACAAATGATGCTCGGATTAATTGTAGGTCTTACACTCTATCTCAGCCCCGATGCTACAATTCATGAGAATGTTACTCGCGAACGTGGAGAGGCACGCACCGAGATAGTGCATAAGAGCAAACCTGTGAAAAGCACAAAGACAACGATTCCATTTGTAAAGAATAATAATTTTGATTATTCCTCCGTAACGTCTTTCTTGGGAAAATACCAAGGCGCGGGTGGATGGGCCGTCTTTGTGTTGATGACCATTTTTGTGATTATGGCAGTGAGCAACGGTGCCAATCTCAACGATGGTATGGACGGTATGGCAGCCGGAAACTCGGCTATTATTATGTTGGCTCTCGGCATATTAGCTTATGTAAGTAGCCACATTGAGTTTTCCAGTTACTTCAACATTATGTACATCCCTGGTTCGCAAGAACTTGTGGTGTTTACTGCTGCTGCGGTGGGAGCTTTGATAGGCTTTTTGTGGTACAACGCTTTTCCAGCCCAAGTTTTTATGGGCGACACCGGCTCGCTTTGTATCGGTGGTATTATTGCTGTGCTGGCCGTAATCATCCACAAGGAACTATTGCTGCCCTTACTTTGTTTTATCTTCCTGCTTGAGAGCCTTAGTGTGATGATGCAGGTGGGCTATTACAAGCTCGGCAAGCGCAAACGTGTAAAGCAGCGTATCTTCAAGCGCACACCTATCCACGACAATTTTCGTGTGATGCCTGAGCAGTTGGAAAACGATTGTAAATACGTTTTCAAATGGCCACGTGGTGCTTGGCACGAAAGTAAAATTACTGTGCGCTTTTGGATAACCAGTATTTTACTTGCTGCCGCAGCCATAATTACCCTTAAAATCCGATAATTATTTATGCGTCTTACTATACTTGGAGCCGGCGAGACAGGAGCTGGAACAGCTGTCCTCGCTCGCCAAAAAGGATACGATGTTTTCGTTTCTGATGCTGGTTCTATCGCTGATAAATACAAGCAAATGCTCAACGACCATGCCGTAGCGTGGGAAGAGGGGGGACACACCGCCGAACTTGTTCTTCGAGCCGAAACAATCGTAAAGAGTCCTGGCATTCCTCCTACAGCACCTATAGTCGTACAGGCTGCAGAGCGCGGTATTCCTATTCTTAGCGAGATAGAATTTGCCAGTCGTTACACCGATGCTAAGATGATTTGTATTACCGGTAGCAACGGTAAAACAACAACCACACGGCTCATTCATCATATCCTTACTCGTGCTGGATACGACGCTTCTTTAGCAGGCAATATAGGGCGCAGTATGGCGTTGCAAGTGGCAGAGGGAAAACACGATTGGTATGTCATAGAACTCTCCTCGTTTCAATTGGAGAATATGTATAACTTCCGTGCTAATATCGCTGTGGTACTCAACATAACGCCTGACCATCTTGATCGCTACGATTTCCGTATGGACGCTTATGCCGCCGCTAAGATGCGTATTGATAGAAACCAGACCGAGACCGACAGCCTTATTTATTGGCGCGACGATGATTATGTGTCCGCTTTTCTACAAAGGGAACCGACACCTGCCCGAGAGCTTGTTTTTGCCGATGAACAAGGAGGACGTGCTGTGGCGTATGTAAGAAACGGGGTGATGACGGTGGAGAGACCGAGCGTGTTTTTTATGAATGTTGATGAGCTTTCTCTTCGTGGCCGTCACAATGTGCGCAACTGTATGGCTGCTACGATAGCCGCCCTTTCGGCCGGCGTACCACGCGAAGCCATTAAGAGTGCGTTAAGCGATTTCCCACCAGTACCACATCGCCTTGAACCAGCAGGCATAGCCCACGGCGTTACATATATCAACGACTCCAAAGCCACCAACGTAGATGCTTGCTTCTATGCCCTTGATGCGATGACAACCCCCGTTGTTCTTATTCTTGGCGGTTTGGACAAAGGCAATGATTATGCGCAGATTATTCCGCTCGTAAAAGAAAAGTGTCGTGCTCTCGTTTACCTCGGTGCAGATAATGCCAAGCTCCATGAAACATTTGATAGTCTTGGCTTACCTGTGTTTGACACACACACGATGAGCGATTGTATGCAGGCTTGCCAACACATAGCACAGTGGGGCGATACGGTTTTGCTAAGTCCTTGCTGTGCCAGTTTTGACCTTTTTAACGGTATGGCCGAACGTGGCACGCTCTTTAAGGAAGCTGTCGCCTGTATATCTTGAACCATTCCCCTAACCTCTTCTTTCTATTATGATAAAAGCACGTGGCATATTCAAGGGTGACCTTGCTATTTGGTTCATCTATTTCCTTCTCATTGGCGTTTCGCTCGTGGAGGAGTTTAGTGCAGCCAGTAGCTTAGCCTATAAGAGCGGCGACTATTGGGGCGTGTTTTACAATCACGCACAGTTGCTTTTAGGAGGATTTCTGATTATGTGGGTGGTACACAATATCCCTTGTCGATATTTTAAGATAGTCCCTCTCTTTGGCTTAACCATTATCATTATCGCGTTATTTTGTACGCTCCTCTTCGGTCAGACATCTAATGAAGGCTCACGATGGCTTGTGGTATTTGGCATTCAATTACAACCGTCAGAGTTTGCAAAACCGATTTTAGTAACCACCGTAGCACTGTTTCTTTCGTTCAATCAGCAGGAGCAGAGTGCCGATCCACGTGTGTTCAACAAAATCCTTATCGTTACAGGTGTAGTTTGTGTACTAATCCTCACACAGAATTTCTCGACTGCCGCACTTATCTTCTGTGTGGTATATATGATGATGATTATAGGACGTGTGCCTGCGCGTTTGATGTTAAAACTCACAGGCACTATGCTCGGAGTAGGTGTCGTAACATTTATTATCCTGCTCTCTCTGCCTAACGACAGTTTTGTGTTTGATCTCCCCGGGTTAGGACGCGCAAAGACATGGAAGAGCCGTCTTGCCTCGTTCTCTGAGGAGAAGCAAACCACCGACACAACCCTTCAGGCTGCTATTATAGCACGCAACAATGGTCAGCAAATAAATATCGATAGCATTGAAGCCGCTAAGTTTCCTATTGCAGAAAAAGCACAGGTGGGTCACGCTAATATAGCCATTGCTTCAGCCCACATTATAGGTAAAGGCCCAGGGAATAGTGTGCAACGCGACTTCTTGAGCCAGGCCTTTTCCGATTTTATCTTTGCCATCATTATTGAAGAACTTGGACTGTTAGGAGCCTTTGGCGTAGCCCTTCTATATATTATCCTGCTCTTTCGCGCTGCAATTATAGCCAATCGGTGCGAGCGCAACTTTCCTGCATTTCTTATACTCGGTTTAGCATTGCTCATTGTATTCCAAGCCTTGCTCAATATGGCTGTGGCTGTAGGATTGATGCCTGTGACGGGACAGACGCTACCGCTTATCTCCCGCGGCGGTAGTTCTATTATTTCAGTAAGCATTAGCCTTGGGATGATGCTTAGTGTGAGTCGCTATGCGCGTAAACGCAAAGATAAGATGCCTGTTCATGCAGAGGAAATGCAACCGCTTGATCCTATTCAAGCCAATTTTGAAGATGAGGGCGATATGCAATAACCCTAACTTATTATGAGACGTAATATCTTTTTTCTCCTCCTTATACTTGTTGTCGCGCTAAATATACAGGCGCAGACTTCGCGCGTGAAAATCACTACTGACAAAGGTGCATTTATCGTAGTACTCTACGATGATACCCCCATTCATCGCGACAACTTTTTACACTTAGTTCAGGATGGCTACTACAATGGCATACTTTGGCATCGTGTTATTCGGAACTTTATGATACAAACAGGCGACAGCACCTCCCGCCACGCCCGTCCCGAAGCACTTTTTGGTGAGGAAGATGTGCCTTATACATTGCCAGCTGAAATAATCTACCCCGCTCACTACCATCACCGTGGCGCACTTGCAGCCGCGCGCGAAAGTGATGACATAAATCCAGAACGTCGCAGTAGTGGTGCTCAGTTCTATGTGGTCACAGGTGCCAAAGTGCCGAGCAGTCGTATGACCGACATTCGTGCTTATGTTAGCCGTATGACCCATAACGAGGTACGTATTCCTCATGCTCTGGCAGAAGATTACGCCGTTCGCGGTGGAGCACCACATCTCGATGGGCAATATACTGTGTTTGGCGAAGTGGTGGAAGGAATGGACGTTGTAGAGGCAATAAGTGTAGTACCTACCGACCGCAATGACCGGCCGCGTCAAGACATTCGTATTATTACAGCCGAAATAATGGAATAGAAGTCGACTAATCACAGAAATGCGAAAAAATAGTCTGTGTGCTTGGCTTTTTCAAAAAAGCGCATTACTTTTGCAACCTGAAAAGAGCAGATTGTTCCATGGTGTAATGGCAGCACAAGTGATTTTGGTTCACTTAGTCCCCGTTCGAATCGGAGTGGAACAACTTGTACAAACATTTATTGAGATTTTTATTCTGTCCCGCTACATAATACAGGCGGGATTTGTTTTTTTATAGTGGTGTCTTGTAAAGAGGTCTGTCGTCAATGAATTAGCATCAGTGGACAGACCACCACGCTTGGTGAGCGTAAGTAATGTTCCTACTAAATCTATCAGAAGATTTCCAGATAGAAACCGATCTTTTGAGGTTTCGGTTTGAGCAGAACCTGCCGTGCGATGAAGCACAGATGTCCTATAATGCAGAAACTCACGAATGCGTGTTACATCTCTCGCAGCGTTTTGATTTTTACAACACGAAAGATGTGGCGTGGCTGCAAATTGTGGTGCGCGAGGTGTTCCGGAAACTTACCAAAATCATTATTGTACCGCGTTTAGTGGCTTTTGCCAAAGAATACGGTTATCAGTTTCGGCGTGTATTTGTAAAAGACGTGTCTTCACGCTGGGGCTCGTGTTCTGAAAAAGGCAATATCAACCTAAGTCTCTGGTTGATGCTGCTCCCTCTGCCATACGTGGACTATGTATTAAAACACGAGTTGGCTCACCTCCGCGAACTTAACCACAGCCCCCGATTTTGGGCTGAAGTAGATAAGATGACAGGCGGCCCCGGCACAGCAAAAGCCCTTTCTAAAGCAAAGAATAATTACATCCACACCAAGCTGTTGCCTCTCATCCATTCATAATTTGTACTTATTAAGCCTCTAATTCAAGTTGCGGAAGTAGTGAAAACCTATCAGCGTCGTAGGTATAACAACTAAGGTGCAACGCTCTGGAAGCGTAAGCGGCTCGCCTGCTTCATTTTGCAGCGAGCCGCGTGTGCGCTCCTAAATGCAGGCGAGGCTGCGTGCGCTCCCAGCATAGTCCGACCGTGATTAAACATAGTCCGATTGATTCTAAAATCAAAGCCTTTGATTTTAAAATCAATCGGATTGATTTTAAAATCAATCGGACTAAGTTTAAAACCCGTCCGACCGCAATTAACACTCCGTCCAACCTATTTTCTCTTTCCCGCTTTTGCCCTCCTCAAGTCGATGATACGGTTATGATGCAAGCGTCGGGAGTTATGAAACATACCCGTGTTGCAGGTAGAGCATCCAAGGTGGAGCTGTCAGGGAACACAGGCGGCTCGCCTGCTAAATGATGCAGGCGAGCCGCATGCGCTCTGGCATACGGCTCGCCTGCTTGCCTTATAAGGGAAACAGCATTGCTACGCTCATCGCCTTTTTAGGGCTCTTTCACTACTTACGAAACTTAAGTCTCTAATTGATGTTGTACCCCGGCGGGGAATCGAACCCCGATCTGGAGTTTAGGAAACTCTTATTCTATCCGTTGAACTACCAGGGCTTGGGTATATGAGTGTTCTTTTTAACGTTTATAGTGTCTTATAAATTAGGGTTTATGCTCTTTCTACGGTTGATTATTTATGTCTCCTTATTGCTTTAGCCTCTTGTACTATTGCGGGCTACGGTTTAGTGATTAGCTGCAAAGATGCCGAAAGGAGACAACAACAAACAAAGATAATTCTTAGAGATATTGAACAACCTAAAACCTTTTTGGCTTCTTTCTGTTAAGGTATGTCCTAATAATCAACGTTGTTTGCTCTTGTCTCTTTTCGGCATCTTTTGTCCTCTTTTTTTGTGCCCGAAGCGGGACTCGAACCCGCACAGCCATTTCTGGCCAAAGGATTTTAAGTCCTTCGTGTCTACCATTCCACCATTCGGGCAGGGCTTTCCGCAGGCTCATAGCCTAAGGCTCCCTAAGGATTTGCGAATGCAAAAATAATGAATTTTGGTATATATGCCGTGAAAAGGGTTATGTTTTTGACAAAAGTCTATTTTGCGAGTCGCCAAGTGGCTCCGTCTTTGGTGTCTTTTACTTCAAAGCCGAGTGCAGAGAGGCCATCGCGTATTTGGTCGCTGGTGATCCAGTCTTTTGCAGATTTGGCTTTGGCTCGTAGTTCTAAGAGCATATCTACCGCTCCGCTGTAGGCTTGTTCGCGTTCGGCATTACCGCTTGCAGCCTCGTTTTGCAGTCCGAGGAGATCAAAGGTGAAAGTGTGCATCACGCTACGCAGACGTTCAAGACCTTTCTGGTTGATAGTGGTTTTGTGATCCGCGAGGGCACTAATGGTGTGACAGGCTTCAAAGAGCAGGCTTACTACTTGCGGTGTGCTGAGGTCGTCGTCAAGGGCTGCGTAGCATTTGGCTTCGAGTTGGTTGGCAAACTCTTCTGTGAGAGATGCCTCGGGTGCTACATTGATATTGTCTAAGCGCGCGAGTGCTTCAAAGAGTCTGTCAAGCCCTTTCTTAGCGGCGGCCAGTGCATCGTCGGAGAAGTCAAGTGTGCTACGATAGTGTGCTTGCAGGATAAAGAAGCGTATGGTCATCGGGCTGTAGGCACTGGTAAGCAAAGGGTGTTCGCCGCTGAAAAATTGGTTGAGCGTAATGAAATTTCCGAGGCTTTTGCCCATTTTTTGCCCACCGATGGTCACCATATTGTTGTGCATCCAATAGTGTACGGCTTCATCGCCTTGGCTGGCTACGGCTTGTGCTATTTCGCATTCGTGGTGTGGAAAGATGAGATCCATTCCGCCGCCGTGAATGTCAAAATGTTGTCCGAGGTATTTGCGTCCCATAGCGGTACATTCGCAGTGCCAGCCTGGAAACCCATCGCTCCACGGTGACGGCCAGCGCATAATGTGTTCGGGCTGTGCTTTTTTCCAGAGGGCGAAGTCTACTTGATTGCGCTTCTCTCCCACGCCATCAAGGTGGCGGCTGGCATTGATAACATCTTCAAGATTGCGCCCAGAAAGTTTACCGTAGTGGTGGCTGTGATTGTATTTTTCTACGTCGAAGTACACAGAGCCGTTGCTTTCGTAGGCAAAACCAGCATCAAGGATTTCTTGCACGAGACGTATCTGTTCAATGATGTGTCCGCTGGCAAGAGGTTCTATGCTGGGTGGCAAACAACCAAGTTTTTGCATTGCTTCGTGAAAGCGGTTTGCATAGTATCCGGCCACTTCCATCGGCTCTACTTCTTCTAATCGTGCTTTCTTGGCTATTTTGTCCTCGCCTTCGTCGGCATCGTGTTCGAGGTGGCCCACATCGGTGATGTTTCGTACATAGCGCACCTTGTAGCCTGTGTGGCGCAGGTAGCGAAAGAGGATGTCGAAAGTGACGGCGGGACGGGCATGACCAAGGTGGGCATCACCATAGACAGTAGGGCCACACACATACATCCCTACGTGTCCCTCCACAAGGGGATGGAATTCTTCTTTGCGCCGCGTGAGTGTGTTGTAGATGGTTAGCATGGAGATATCTATCAAAAACCAACATACGTTGCTACGCTTAGGGGAGACGACGTTGTATCATTCCGCATAATTCCGCACAGAGCAACGTTCTTCTTGGTTGTTTTATTAGTCTATGATTTAAGGATTGTTCTACTCTTTAATTCTCTATGAATTATCTTTTTTGCTCTTGCCTCTTTTCGTCATCATTGTTTCTTTTGCCTTGAACCGTAGTTCGGCTACGTTTCGGCGGTCTTGAAGTCAAATCTGCTAAAAAGCCTAAAAGCAATTCAAAGCTAATTTATAGCACCTACTTAACTTTAACAACCTGCACTTTGAAGAAGAGCGTGCTGTAGGGTGGAATGTTTTGATTGCCGCGTTCACCGTAGGCAAGATTGTAGGGGATAAAAAGTTCCCATGTGCTTCCTTCGGGCATCATAGTGAGTGCTTCGTGCCAGCCTTTAATTACTTGCGTGGGTTTGAATTCTGCTGTTTGGCCGCGCTGATAACTGCTGTCAAAAATTGTGCCGTCAATAAGGCGTCCTTCGTAATGCACCTCTACGGTGCTTGTGTCGGTAGCCACGATGCCTTGTCCACGCTCCACAATGCGATATTGCAAGCCACTGGGACAAGAAACCACGCCATTTTCCTTCGCCTTGTCAACGAGATATTTTGTATTGGCGTACTGATACACCTGTTTCTGATAGGAGAATTGGCGTTCCATTGTGGCTTGAGCTGTTTTGGTTAATTCGGAATCGGTGTTGTTAAGCCCGATAACAAGACCTTCAACATAGAGTTCTGGTATAACAAAACTACTGTCAGCACTGCCGGTAGCTTCGCGATTGATGCTGGGCATTACTTGGTTTTTGTTTTGTAGGGCTATGGTTATACCGGCTGCATAGGCGGTAAGCTTTTTTGCTTGTGCCTCGTCCACATTAGCGCGCAGACCTTCTACAAAGTCATCCATATTGGCTTCATCGACACCGAGGTTTTGTGTAGCGTACATTCTTAGGCTCTGCGAAAGAGCTATGCCTGCAGCGATGCTGAAACTATCGGCGGGTACGGGATTTTCGGTGATAATGGTGTCGAGCGCGCTGACAGCGGGCTGTAAGGGAGTTGCTACTTTGTTTCGGTTGCTGCGCTGCGCATCGGCTGTAAATGTGGCAGCGAGGAGCATAAGGACAGAGAGGAGGTAGGCTTTGAGTTGCATAGTAAGGAGTTTAATGGGAGAAAGAGAGGTTATATCATTTAGGTTTAATCTGTGTTCTCTTATTTTGCTGCTTTCGTTCGGGAGCATAATGAGTTTACTCCTTTTTTCTACGGGCAATTTAAGATGAACAACGCAGAAAGAACACAACGACAAATAGAACAACTACGACTACAAGATTTCAAGAAGTTCCATTGTAAAGATAAGGGTGGAATAGGGTGGCATATCTGGTGGGTTGCCTGCTGCACCATAGGCTTGGTCGTAAGGGATATAGACTTCCCACTTTGAACCTACGGGCATCTGTGTGAGAGCTTGCTGCCAACCTTTTATAACACCACTGACGGGGAACTCGTCGTATTCGTTGATGCCGTGGTTGGCTGTGGCATCGAATACTTTGTCGTTGATAAATCGTCCTTCGTAGCGCACGCGTACGGTGCTTTGTAGCGTAGGCGTGTCGCCGTGGCCTGCTTGGAGTTCTTTGTAGTAAACGCCCTCGCCGAGTGGCCTCACGCCGGGTTCTGTGGCTTTCTTTGCTATATAGTCAAGCCCAGCGCGCTTTTCTTTTCCGTAGAGTTTCTCTGCGCGCTCATCGCCGATGCGCTCCATAAGGCTTCGTGCTGTTTCAGAGAGCCACTCGCGTGTGGCGGGGTTGCCATCTACCCTAAGAGCGAGGCTACCTAATACATAGTCGGCAAATCCTGCGGCGAAAGCCTCACGGGAGAGGTGGGTGCTGTCGCCGAGTTGCAGTAGTCGTTCGGCGTTAGCTATGGGGCGTTGCAGCATTTGTTGACCCACGTTGATGCCTTGGTTGTAGGCACGGGCTTTGGCATCGGCCGTACTGGATTCGTAGGCTTCAGCACCCTCGGTCAGGCCGACGTAAAGGCCTTGAAGAAAGTCGTTAATATGCGTGCTGTCACTGCCTACACTCTCTAAATATCCGCCCATTGCTGTGCGATCAATGGCATTACCTGCGCCGATGCAGTAGGCGAGGGTATCAAGAGCGGTTTCAAGTTTTGCCTGAGGTATTTCCTTTTGACACGCTGTGAGGTGTGCCAAAAGCATAATAACAGGGATGATTATCTTTTTCAAGGCGTTATAGGATTTATTTGTTTATTATGTAGCCTATAGAATCCACCTTAAAGGAGTTAAGCCAGATGTAGCGTCTTTTGTTTATCAGAGTTGTTACGTTGTTACGTTGTTAACGACCTTTGACAACATAACTACTAAACATCTGGCTTAAGGTGGGTTCTATTAATTTGCTTTGTCAGATTTCTGAGCTATTTTGCTTTCAGTCTGTCAGTTGAAGCGTGAGTGTAGCGGGCTACACTCACGGTGAAACTTACAGGCTGAAAGCAAAAAGAGCCTTAAAGATGACAAAAGGTTAAAGACGCGCCGATGTCAAACTAAACTGTGGGAATTAATAGAACACACCTTTATTTCTTCCCTACGAGTTCAATGGTGAAGACGAGGTTGGAGAAAGCGGGTAGGACTTCTCCCATAGGCCGTGCGCCGTAGGCTTGTTTGTATGGTATATATACTTCCCACTTGGAGCCTATAGGCATAGCCAAGAGCGCAGCTTTGAAACCAGGTACCTCGCCGCTTACGGGCATAGGTACTGCTTCTCCGCCTTTGCTCTGGTCAAACACTTTTCCATCAATAAGTCTGCCTTCATAGCGTACCATTACGGTGTCTTTCTCTGCGACACGGGGGCCGCTACCCTCGGTGACTACTTTGTAATAAACACCGTCGGAAAGGGGCTTTACGCCTTGTTGCTTCGCCACACTTGCCATATAGTCATCGGCTTTCTTCTTCTCTGTGGCAAATTCTTTTTCAAGGGCTACTTCCTGAAGTATGCGCCCCACGGAGTCCATATAGGCTGCGGCTTGTTCGGGGCCTACTTTCACTCCGCCAATCATCATTTTTGTCTTTTTGTTTATGCCGTCGGAGAGGCCGAGGAGGTATTGCTCGGAACTGAGGTGACGAAGGCTATCAGTGCCGAAGAATTGGCGTTCTATGTTAGCAAAACCCATTTTCTTGGTTTGGAAACCGGCTTGTAGGCCTTGTAAATAGGCAAGTTGTGCGGGATCGTCGGCCATTTCAAGCCCTTCGCGTAGTCCCTTGAGGAAATCTTCGATGTGTGCGGAGTCGCTACCTACTTGTTGAAGAAACATAGCAATTTGGTCGGGCTGGCCTTGTGCCATACCAAGCATGTAGCTGAGCGTGTCGGCTTGCCCGTCGCCTGATGTGCCTGCACCGCCGCAGGAGGTGAGTGTAGCGAGCCCGATGAGGGCGCTGAAGAGAATCTTTTTCATTTTCTTGTTTGTTGTTTTTTAGTTTTTTGGGTTGTCAAAGTTATCAGAAAGTTCAGAAATCTCGGGATGTTCCGAGGAAGAAGTAGAGCAAGGGTAATTGGTCAATCGTTAGGGTGTGTTCTATAATTTTATAGAAGCCACCCTAAAGCACTTTCAAGAGTTCTACATCAAAAATAAGTGCGGCATAGGGAGGAATAGTGCCTCCTGCCCCACGTGCACCGTAAGCGAGGTCGTAGGGTATGAAGAAGCGGAATTTTGCTCCTTCGTTCATAAGCTGTAGCCCTTCTGTCCAGCCGCTTATCACACCGTTTAAGGGAAATTCCGCCGGTGCGCCTCTGCGATAACTGCTGTCGAATACTGTGCCATCAATGAGGCGTCCCTCGTAGTGGCAACGCACAGTATCGGTGTCGGCGGGCGATTGTCCTGTGCCTTCGTTTATGATAAGGTATTGTAGCCCGCTTGGTGTTACTTTGACACCTTCGGCTTTGGCATTTTGCTGCAAGAATGTTTCGCCAGCCTGACGTGCGGCTTTCCCTTTCTCGGCCTCGCGCGCTTTTTGCTGTTGCTGAAGGGCTGATATTTCGTGCTGTGCCTCTTGGTCGGTCAGGGCTGTGGGTTTGTCGTTCAATACGTCGGATACGGCTTGGGCAAAGTCTGAGGCACTGAAGTCGGACACGCCCATTTCTGCAAACTGACGACCTATGAGCATACCCAAGGCGTAACTTAGTTTGTTCATTTCAATGAAGATGTTTTTGTTTGGATAGTTATGCAGGAAGCAAAAACAGTTAAGCTGAATGTGTGGGTAGAAGAGAAAACGAAAGGCTATGCGATTAGCTTGGTCTAATTATCTTTTTCATCACTTAACTATTATGTTTTGTCATAAAGCGGCGCAAAGATAACGATTTCCTTTTCTCTAAGGTTTATACGCGTATTTTTTTATATTTTTGGCGTCTTAATTCTTGCAAGGCTTTTTATTGTATGAAGCAAAAGTTAGTTATTCTCTCTGGCGCGGGGATGAGCGCGGAGAGTGGTTTTAGCACGTTTCGCGACAAGGGTGGTCTGTGGGAGCAACATCCTGTTGAGCAGGTTGCTACGCCCGAGGGTTGGGTGAACAACCCAGCATTGGTTACAAAGTTTTATAACAGCCTGCGCCTTGGACTTATAGAGGCGAAGCCTAATCAAGGACACTATGACGTGGCGGCATTGGAACAAGAATATGATGTTTGTGTAGTGACGCAGAATGTGGATAATTTGCACGAGCGTGCAGGTTCATCGCGCGTTATTCATTTACACGGAGAATTGATGAAGGTCTGTTCCTCACGCGATCCCAACAATCCTCGCTTTATCCGCACGCTTCATGAATCGGAGTGGGAGGTGCCCGTGGGTACTCTATGTGAGGATGGCTCGTTGCTACGCCCGTGGATAGTATGGTTTGGCGAGGCGGTTCCAAACTTGGAGATGGCGGCACGCGAGGTGGCCGAGGCGGACATTTTTGTGATTATCGGTTCATCGCTCGCGGTGTATCCAGCGGCGGGATTAGTGCATTACGCCCCTGAGAAAGCGCGTATTTTTTTGATTGACCCTAACGACGTGAATGTATCCACTCACCGACGTGTTGAGGTAATTCGTCTGCCAGCATCTAAAGGTGTGGCAGAGTTGCGCCATCGGCTTACAACTTTGTCGGGCGTAGATAAATAGTTTTATAGCTATGAAAACTTTTGAAGAATTAGGTGTTTCAGAAGCACTGTGTCGTGCGGTGGAAGAAATGGGCTTTGTTGCGCCTATGCCTGTGCAGGAGGCAGTTATTCCTCAGTTGCTTTCTGCTTCCTCCGATCTCATCGCACTGGCGCAGACCGGCACGGGCAAGACAGCGGCCTACGGTCTTCCGTTGCTCGAACGCACGAAAGGAGAGCAACGGGTGGTGCAGAGCGTTGTGCTGTGTCCCACGCGCGAACTTTGTCTGCAAATAGCCGACGACTTAAAAGACTTTGCGCGCTATCTCCCCGAGGTACAGGTGGTGCCGGTGTACGGCGGCAGTAGCCTCTTGAGCCAGATAGAAGCCCTGCGGCGAGGCGCACACGTTATCGTGGCCACGCCAGGACGCTTAATGGACTTGATGCGCCGCGGAATAGTGCGGTTTGAAGCTGTCAGCACTGTGGTTCTTGACGAGGCCGACGAGATGCTCTCTATGGGTTTTGAGGAGGATATCGCCGCAATCTTGAGTGCTATGCCTTCCAAGCGTCGCACGCTGCTCTTTTCGGCCACGATGAGCCGCGAGGTGGAGCAGGTGGCCAAGAAGTATCTTGGCGAGTATCGCGAGGTAGTGGTGGGTTCAAGGAACGAAGGGGCAGAACACGTGAGGCATATATATTATATGGTACACGCGCGCGACAAATACGCGGCACTGAAACGTTTGGTGGACTATCATCCGCGTATCTATGCCATTGTCTTCTGCCGCACCCGCGCCGAGACGGCCGAGGTGGCCGATGCTCTTATTCGTGACGGCTACAACGCCGAAGCACTCCACGGAGACCTCTCGCAGGCGCAGCGCGATTTTACAATGCAGAAATTTCGCGCTCATCTCACACAGCTACTTGTAGCTACAGACGTAGCGGCTCGCGGACTTGACGTGGACGACCTCTCGCACGTCATCAACTACGGGCTCCCCGATGATATTGACGTGTACACACATCGTAGCGGACGCACCGGGCGTGCCGGCAAGCAAGGCACAAGCCTAAGTATTATTCACCTGCGCGAGCGTGGAAAAGTGAGACGCATAGAGCGGCAAATTGGTAAGAACGTTGAGCGTGGCATACTGCCCGAGCCACACGAGATATGTACTAAGCAACTCTTCTATGCTATTGACCGTTTGGAACACACTGAGGTGAACGATGCACAGATAGAACCCTTTATGTCCGAGGTGATGCGCAAACTCTCGTGGCTCTCGCGCGAAGATTTGCTGCGGCGTATGGTTACTCAAGCGTTCGGTCGCTTCCTCTCATACTACGAGGGAGCGCAGCCTATCGAGCAACCAGAGGAGCGTCCCGCACGTGGCGAAAGAGATGCCAAACACAGTTCACGCGAGTGCGACAAAATCTACAATACTCCAGCGGACTACAAACGCTTATTTATCAATATGGGTAAGCGAGACGGCTTTTACGCGCGTGAAATTATCAACCTGCTGAATCGCCACACCGATGGGCGCGTTCCGCTGGGACGAATTGATTTGCTAACAAACTGCAGTTTCTTTGAGGTGCCACAGGAGCAAGCAGACTATGTGATGCGCCAATTAAATGGAGTACGGGTGGGAAAACGCCAGGTGGTAGTGGACGATGCTCAGGGCAATGCAAAGCCTCATACCGCTGAACAACGGGCGAACAAAACACCCATCAAAGCAAAACAGAGTAAGAAGCAAAAGAACTTTAACGACAAGGCAAGATACAACGATTGGAAGCAATTCTTTCGTCAATAAGAGGGTATGTCAAAGTCAAGCACCCCCAGAAGTTAGACAGAAAACTTCTGGGGGTTTTTCATCGGAAAAGATTTTTCGGAGGACATCTGTGCTTTTTCACCTCCAACAAGTGGATGCGGGCCGGGTACGGCGAGAAGAATCTGAACCTTTGCACCGAAATTTCAACTTAATATGTTAAGGCTATGGCAAGACCAATCAGAGAGACTCCCGTGCTGAAGGGCGAGGATGCCTTCAACTTCGAGATGCGAAGGCTTCAGGTTCAGCATATGAGTAAGGAGCAGCGGGCCGAGAACCGCCGCAAACTGGAAGAGGACATTGCTAACTCCCCTATTAAAATTGAATGGTGCTGGTAGGCTATGCGACTCGTTCCCCTCACTCCTGACTACCCGTTGACAGACTTTGACTGCGGCGATGACGACCTCAACAAGTTCCTGCTCAACGATGCCAAGCCTGCGCAGGAGCTTCGCATTGCCAATACGTTCATCCTTGAGGCAGCCGACGGACGTATTGCCGCTTATTTCTGTCTGCTCAACGACAAAATCAGCAAGGACGAGGTGATTGGTAGCCGCTGGAAGAAGATTCGCAGCAGTTTCCCACGCGACAAGCAGTTTCGCAGTTATCCCAGCGTCAAGATAGGCCGTTTTGCTGTGTCTATGGATTTCCGTGGGAATTAATAGAACCCACCTATAGCTCCACGCCGCCCTCGCTGGGTGTGTATCTATTCGGCAATCTCCATCATGTCGAAGTACATCAGGCGGGTATGCTCGTCTTCGTCCTTCTTCGTCAGGTGCAGAAACCCGTTCTTTTCGTAGAAGGGGACGGCAGAGAGGTAGGCATCGACGGTGAGATAATGAAACGCCGACACGCTCCGCTCAACACGCAGCTTGTGGACGAGCATCTTCATCATTGTCCTGCCGACATAAAGCCCACGGTTTAGTTTGGCAGTTGGCGAGGATTTCCTTGCGCTTCTCCGTGGATATGAAAAAGGCTTCATTGCAGCCCGTCTTGATGCCATAGTAGATTTGAATATCCCAGTCTTTCAATGGTGTTCCAACGGCTTCTATCTTACGTTTGATGCTCTGTCCGATAGGTGAGAGAATCATCCAACTGTCGGAGGAAGCGAAATGGCATCGGTTGGCGTGTGTTTGTACGAAATCGTTCAATTTTTTTCGCAAACCCGATGCAAACCCCTCTGCTTTTTTCGATATTTTG
>ERZ842401.525-NODE-525-length-56059-cov-13.352528_pt1 | contig 56059 bp, 48 predicted proteins | sample MGYA00521270_ERZ842401 | MGnify/ENA primary metagenome ERZ842401 (study PRJEB31892, sample SAMEA3878208) | bioreactor metagenome | biome: Moose rumen | place: Sweden | collected 2011-10 | study: EMG produced TPA metagenomics assembly of the PRJEB12797 data set...
GAAGATGACTTCAGCACCGCTCAAGAACTCGCCGCTTTAGGCCTGTAATTGAGCTAACCTCCGGCTGGATACGGCAATATCTGGCCGGTTGTAATACTAATACCGTAAAGGGGATTTTATCATGAAGTTTAACCTTAAACTAGTACCGGAACCGTTAATCGTTCTGCAATCTTTGTCCGACGTTGCCGCCGCTATTTATACAGGCTCGGATTTGCTCCATATGCAGGAAGGCCCGGAAATGTCCGAAATCATCGAAACATCTTGCACACTTTGGCGCGTTCATGACGCTCTCGCTGAGGCTCTGCAGAAAAGGGGGCGGCTTTAATGCTTTTTCGTAGCCGTAACCGCCCTACTACCTGCGCTGATAGATTACGTTACGTTTTCTACATTGACCGTAAACAGGCCAGGCGACTTCGCGAATATGCTCGTTCTTATGAACAGTTTGATACTTACGCCGATGATTGGGAACGCGAGGAGGACTTTTAGTCATGAATAACCTCACCGCTGATGACCTTTATCATTACGTCTGCAAAAAGTTCTTTCCTACGGAGTGGCAATGGAAAAAATTCTTCGACGAAATTGACGCACTCAAAAAAGAACTACAGGATTACGGCATCTGTGATTTAGACGACGACCAACCTTCGAAATTATTCCGGCGGGAAACGACGATTACCCGTTTTAACTTTCTTCGGAGTGGGGCTCTTTAACCCTGCTCCAAATTTTAAAAAGGAGAAAATTTCATGAAAAACATTAAAGATTTTGACGCTTTATCTGATGTCGAACAGGAAAACTTCATCGCTCATCAGGCCGCTAACCTCGTTCAGAAAATGTACTACCAACACGACAAAAAAGGCCTTGAAGTCTTCCTCAGCAACCTCGATATTATCGCTAAACACGCTCGGAATTGTGTCGAGTGCCTCGAAATTCTTCACCAAAAAGGAGACGTCTTCGCTAAAATTTATCTCCTGCTCGAATATATGGGACGTAACGGCTTTAATGAAGAGTTCTTTCGGGGCTTCAGGAAATTACCGACCGCGCTAATGAATGCTTAGCCATGAAAGATAATCCGGAGATTAATGGACATCTTGACCTCATCGATAACGACGTCTTGAACAACTTACGCTCCATTATCGACAGAAACGAAAATTGCGCTCTTGATGCTTAATATTCACTGGAGGTGTAAAAGCCTCCGTTTTTTTACTCCATTAAACGAAAGAAGGTTTTAACCATGTCTCGTTTTACTTTTGACGAGAATCCTCACTCTGTTTCTACGCCGGTGATATGTTTGCGTTCTATCAGTTCGCTCGCGATATTCGGGAAGCTCTTGATGACGCTGAAGCTCATAATGAACTTTGGCTCCAGGTTAATTAATTTTCTGCGGGAGGCTTTCACAGCTCCCATCTTTTTACACCATGAAAGGAGGTGCTTTTCTCTATGGAGTTCTTACGCAGAAAACTCGATACTCACATGAACACTGATGACATTACTTCAGGATGCTGTTAATAATCGACTTCGCGATATCGGATATGATGAAAATTCTTACGACTGGGAAAATTCTTCTGACGAATGCGACGACTTACTCAGCCTCAAAAATATTCTAAATATCGAATATTAAACTTCTCAGCTGGAGGCTTCGGCTTCCCCTTTTACTCCATAAACAGGAGATTTTTAGATGCTTACTAAAAATAATAAAATTCAACCTGACAGAGGAAATTCTTGATGCAAGCGAGTGTGTATACGAGAGCCTAATAAAAATTTCACATACCATTCGTAAATATACAGAGGACGAACATACAATATCGCATTGTGTCATGAAAGTACGATTATCTTCTGTGTTCAAAGACATTAACCGCTCTATTATACGTATTAATCGTGCCGCTACACAACTTGTACCCCAAGAAGAAGAAAATATTGAAGTTTAGTTCTTGATAGGGAGGCTTCCAAAGCTCCCGCTCATTAATTTTAATCATGTCGTTGCCGCATGAATAAATCCGTGTTTCTCAGCTTCTGCAACAGTATCAAAATATGTATCTCCCTTATAACTAAAATATTCAACCTCCATAGGAAGATAATAAACTCGACTATCATCAGAGCTTTTAATACATTTCACTGAAGGAAAACGTTGCAACGGACTATCTTCGTGTATCTCTATCCCAAATTCTTCCGCAAACATCTTTGCTCTTGGTGAGAGTTTCGCTGATGTCCAGAATACTCCATGCACTTGAGGACGATAATCCGCTTTTTCTCGCCTATACGCGCTTGTCGTTCCAATTAGCTGAAATATATGCTTCTCATGAATTTCTTTGCTGGCTGACCATTTTTTACACTGAACAATTAATGTCGTTCTAGCCTTCTTGCAAATTAAATCACGTCCTAAGTCATCAAACCCCTCTGACATGCCGTAATAATCTACAGACCAACCTTGACGCTCGTAAGTCCAGCCTACATATTGTTCATATAATTTCCCAATTAACTCACTAGAATTTTGACGGCCAGGATATTTTATAGGTTTACTCCAAAATTTATTTAACTCATTATCACAAGCCTCTGCATCAAGCTCTACTCTTTTTCTTCTAGATGTCGAACCCCCTTTATCTGGAACTGTTCTTTTCGTTCGCGTCTTTCTTGCATTGGGCTTCGGCACACTCAGAAGCTCATAACTCTTGCGCAATGTCTCCAATTCAGTCTGCGTTGAATGGAATAGCTCTTGTATTCTCTTGAGTAAAGCGTTCAGCTCCGCTTCTTTATCCGAAAACAAGGGTTCAGGTTGAATAATTTCTTTACGAGGCTCAATTACTTTGCGTACTGGAGCTTCCGGCTGTATCACTATTACAGGAGCTACAGGCTTATTTAAGGATTTTTTCCTCAATGAATTTAAGAAAGGCGACATCTTATTACACACCTACTCTGTTCCTGCAAAACTGAATGTTGCATCTCGAATCTTATTATTATGAATATCGATGTTCGAAGACTTTTCATTTTTAGACACATTAGAATTATCTAAAACAGATATATTCAGGAAATCAGCCATCTTAATTAAAGTCGAAAGTGCCAACGTCAACATCCTAAAGACTTCCTTATTTTTACGTTCATCTCGACTAAATGCCACAGCCAAAGCACTATCAACTACATCACTCCAGTAATCCATTTCAAAGCATGAAGGGCTTTTTTGTGAAGTTTCCTTAATTTCACGAAAAGTTTCTGGTGAGGATATGTTTTCCAAGAGACGCTTCATAACATTTTTTTCATCATTTAATCCCGTTAAGTAATCCACAGACACATCAAGCACTTCAGCCAATTTAGGGATTAACTCAGCATTAGGCGTTCTTTCTCCCCATTCCCAACGACGTATAGTCATAGGTGATATATATAATATTTCAGCCAACTTTACCTGTGTTAAACCCTTTAATTTTCTACACGATTTTATACGTTCTGCAATATTCATAATTCAATCTCTTTTTTATGAAGTATACCAAACGGAACACTAAAAAGTAAGATTGCGAGAAGAAAGTGCAGGTTTAGTGGTAAAATTGAGCATAGCAGGGAGCTTTTATCTGAGGATTTAGACTTTCTCAAGACTATTATAAGTGTTTCAAATCCGGCCAATTATGGTGAAGTTATCTACAATGAAGTAATAAAGTATTTCGAAGAGAGCTTGAAGCGTTGAACAATATTTACCAAGAAGCGATCCGAAAAGCCGCGAGTTTTAGCTATGTGTAGTAGTTAAAAAGAAAATTCCGCCCTGTTTTTAAGGACGGAGTTTTTTTGTTATCTAAACAAGGAGCTTATAGCAAAGTCGCAAACTTCTCTTAAAGTCTCTTCGGCTTTAGCTTTCAGAATATCTTTTATTTCAACGTTTTCCCCTTCATATTCGTCTTCATAATCATCATTTTCATAATTTTTAACTTGTTGCTCAGCGTTCACATAATTTTCTGGTATTCTCAGTGGTATTGCTCCATTTGCGAGTGTAGCTGTCGAAAATCCCATCAGCATAACGAGTAAAGTCATAAGCGCGAATTTCTTCATAAAAAATACCTCCATTTTATTAGGAATTCCGACGGCTGAAGTTTATTGAGAGATGCCGCCGGATGATGTAAATTCTCTTTGCTGAATTTTATTCTTCGTCGTAATCCTCCCCATAATTATGATTTCTTCTTCCGTTTCCGTATCCTTCATGTCTTTCGTGTTTGTTGTGTCTGCGTGGTTTTTCGAAGTCTTCACGTCCGCCGTGTCGTTGTGGTCCTCTTGGGTGTACTGGTCCTGGACTTCGCCAGTCATCACCTCCTCTATGTTGTATTCCGTGAGGCGGAGTGGGCGGCATATGTCTAGGTCTTGCGATTGCTGTTCCTGTTGCGCTTAATGTCCCTAAAACCATAACCATAGCTGCGAGTTTCTTAATACTATTCTTCATTATTTATCATCCTCCTAAATTTATTTCCAATGTGTACCGCGTTTCGACAGTGATAATTATAAAATTTTTTCTTTTTATCTCTTCAGGCGGTGTAATTTTTTGTAAATTGGCTTGATAACTGGATTTTTAGCGTGTAAATGTCAATATTGGTCAGATAAGTTAATAAATCGAGAATTTTTATTAGTCTTCTAAAAAATCTTCTGGAAAATTCCTTATCGACTAAGTAATTTTTCGTAAATAGTTTGTTTTGAATAAAAAAAATATTGCGAAAATATGATATTTGGGAGTTTTTGAGTGTGTTTTGAGTAATAAAATCCTCAAATTTAAGTATATTGTAGAATCTAAAAAGGAATTATATAATCTAAAATGAGAAAGGATACTTTGATTTTGAAACCTGTTGAACCTCTTTTCCACTGCACCACTATTCTAAGTATCTACCTACAAAAATCATTTCAGATTAAGAAACAATCTCAGAAAGACTGTCTCAAACTCAGAAACAATCTTGAAGATAAACTGTCTCAATCATAAAACCAAAAACGTCTAAATTTGCTATTCGCGTCTGACACTTTTGTATGTTTTACGATCTTTAACAGGCGCTTTTACGGAATAAAGATGTTTTTTTATTCACAGCTAAAACACTAATATTATAAAGATTTTTTAGATTAATGTAAATGTTTTAACCTCCTGAAAATTACATAGCATTTTGTTTTTGATCAATGTCTATATTTTTACGTTTCTTTCTTCTGAACCATGTAGCTCTTGATATGTCGAGTGCGAGCCAAGGCTTTTCACGCTCAGTTGAGTGTTTAGCTAACCATAATGCTCTAGGCTCTCTTTTCTTCTTCTCTATTTTGACGCTGTTTGTAGGCTTTATTTTGAGAGTAGTTAGTTTAGCCTGCTCCGTCTTGGTAATACCTAATGCCATTATGATGGTTGAAGTTTTTAGCTTGTATATTATGTGATCTCCTGCAAGGAATTTTCTAATCAGAGTTCCGAAAGTTTTAGTGTTGCATTCGGATTTAAAATTTAAGCCGCAAAAGTCTATGAGACTGCGCAACAATTTTTCAATGCCTTCTTTAGTTTGTGGAACTATGCCAGCTTGAATAGCAGATATGGTTGCGTAGAACACACAAAGTTCACGTGACCCCGATGGTACTTCCCCTAGATTGTTTTTTCGCATTTTTAATAGCTTCTTAATGTCATTGAAACGTCTTCTAGCGATAACAGCGAAATTTTTACGTTTTTTATTAACACCGCGTTTCTCGTGTTTACTGCTTTCGGAACTAGGTACTGCTAACTGAATTTTCCTTAATTTCTTTTCAAGTTTTTCCTGCCTATATTTCTCTACTTCTTCTTGATAGAAAGGCAAGACTTTAGTAGCTAATTCATCGAAGCTGTAAGAGATTTCATCACAGGAGAAAACGAGTTCCGCATGTTGCGTTTGATATTGGAAACCAGGAAGAGGCAGATGAAAATGCGGGCTGAGAAAGGTATCATTAATTACAGCGCCCCAATCTTGAAAATGTCTGCAAATGAATTCTTGAGTTACGAGCCATCTTGAAATTGCATAATCCGGCAGAGAATTTGTATATACCCACTCGAGTATATAAGTGTCATCGACTCGAATTATTTGGTTAGGTATGGGAAATCCGACATCACGATATTCCTCACAGTGTTTAAGTATATTATCAATTTTTTCTTCCACGTTTTCGCCTGGACAATTATTAATAATGACGAAGTTGCATGTTATGCTTTCAAGATTAAGTTTGGGTTCATAATACTCGGCAGCCGAAATTCTCACTTCTGAATTAGGGTGAATATATTTTTGGAGATATTCTTCGAGTTCGTAATTTCGAATAAAGAATTTGCATCCGTCTGGGAACATTAACTGAACCCAAGTAGAATTACACTTTGGATGAATACGGAATAAATTTCTATATAAGTTATCTAAATCGCGTTCATTCATTTTGGAGTTACAAGTTTTTTCATGAATGATGAGATGTTCAAATATAGCTTCTGCATTAGCTTCGATAGCTTCTGTTTCATCGTTTTGCTCTTGTTTGTATTCTTTTTTCTTATTTTCCCCCTGTAGCTTGTCTCGTAGTTCCTCAAACTCAGATACAATTTCTTCATCTTCGAAAAATAGATTTGCTTGTGCCCAATTGTTAACAAGATCTTCAAAGTTAAACCGTAATTCTTGTGAAAACGCGACTAATTTTACATTGTGGTCGCTTATATGTTCCTCAGATTTTTGGTTATAGCTTCCCGGCAGTCTTAAAATTCTAGAAGCATCGATAGCGGCGAAGTCAGCACCTATTTTTCTGAAGAGTAACGCCAGCATTTTCTGTAGAATTTTCCATTTATCTAAATTATGGACGCTCGTATGAGATTTATATATCCACTTGAGATGAACGCCGCCGCCCGTGAAGACGATAGCGTCGGGGAAAATGCCGTTAATTTTTCCTATGTGTTCGTTAACAAGTTTTACCCATTCATCAGGTGAGGGATTTTCTCTTATTTCAGGGCAAACTTTTTGTAGTTCCTTGTAATCTAAGTCTAAGAAATTCGCGCCTATAGAACATACTTTATCGATGGTTCGTTTTTTTCTTGCAAATTCTAACTGAGAGACGTATATATTTTCTTTTGAGAAATTTGGCGAGTAATATAGCTGCATTAAGTATTCTCGTAGATTTTTTGCCATGACCCAATCTACTTTTTTCTGCTGATTTTTTTGTCTGAAGATACATACCCAATTATCACTTGTTTTGTGAATTTTTAAGATCTCCTGTTCCCATTGGAATGCGAGCCAAGCTGTTGTGTTGTTTTGAGCTTTAAATTTTTCCCATAAGTTAAATTTTGGAGTTTGAGGTTGATAAGTAATCAAACCTAAAGCATATTGCATGTCAGTGTAAGAGTTTATGACTTCGCCTTGATGAATTACCCTTACGATTCTGTCATTTCCTTTTAGCCTTCGGATTGTGTTAATAGAGCCTGGAATTCTGAACATTGCAGTAGCACTAGATCTTCTTGGGTCAGCACCTAAGTCTTTGAAGATTTTTAAGAGTTTTTTCTGCATTTCTTCCCATTCTTTATTGAAGTTATAGCCGAAGAAGTCATTGAGATATTCTTTTTTGGTCATGTAGTCGTTCCATAGCCATATTAATTGTATTCCGTCTCCGGAGTATATGATTTGTGGTTCTGGTATTTTTAGTTTTCTGCACTTTTCTAGTATTGTTTGTTTTGTTTTTGAGATGAGACTAGTATACATTATATTATGATCGTTCTCTGTTCTTTTTAGGGTGTTTATGAATACGTAATTGCAATTTATAGCGGCTATGTTTTTTCTTTTATTAAAGCGTTTATGGTAAATAGCAAAAGATATCCATGAATCTCTTTCCGAAGAGAAAAACGGAATAGTGTCGTTATCATTGATGGTTATCCATTGAAAATATTTTCTGTGCTTTCTCTTTTTGTTGTCATCGTGATCGTGATCGTCGTCATGATCGTCATGGTTGAGGTTCTTGGTTTGGTAGAACTTGTACATTGTATCGTAACGATCATCATCATGTATGCAGAAAAGGTACTGTCTAATTTTGTCTGTCCATATCTCTTTCCGTTCTCTTAAGTTGTCGTCAGAAGTATCGTTGATGTTATGTTGTATGTTCATGTTCGTCCTCTATCTTTGTCTAGAAAGTAAGATTATTGGTACAGTAACTTCTTCTAAAGTTGTTCCTCCATGTACTTCAGAAGTACGTGAATTACAATGGAGTATATCATATTGGAAATGTCGCAAGTCGGAAAATACGTGAGTAAGCTGACCGCGATCGCGTTTTTTCGAAGTTTCAAAAGCGTGAAAATCGTGAGTGAATTTCGCGCGATCGCATTTTTTTAAACTCAAAGCTTGCTGATAAATCACAGCCAACCGACTGGCACCATGATCAGAAATCACAAGAGCCCGATCAAATTTTTTCGTCATTAGCCCCGCCGAAATTCGCCGTATTTCCTCGTCAATAATAGCCAGCTCGTGAAATACGTGTAAAGGATATCGGCAAAACGAATAATCAAAAGTTACCCCCTTATGCTTTAAATCATCCAAAGAACTAATACGTCGAACCTTGAAATTAAGCATAAACTCCTTGTTAAACTCCGTAGTCGATGGCAAATTACAACAACAGATTTTTATCTCACAGTTCAGTTCGTATTCCCTAGCCTTAGCCACGATGTAACTAAGAAACTCAACACCCAAAGCGTCAAAAAAATATGCCTGAACTTCATCAGGATTGAAAACTTGCAAAACACTACTCCGAAGCTGTAATTTGTAAAACGGTTTCTCACGCGCGATTTCCTCAACCCGAGCTAAAAAATTAGCGTCCAGCCGATTGCGAACCTTTAAAAGCTTGTAATCGTGAAAATAATCGTTGAGCATGTCCCGAAAATCAGCATCCTTCTCGCGAAGCTGAGTGTTATCTCTGTCGAACGTAAAATCTTCCAAGTAAAGCCTCAACTCCGGAAAAGAGTGTTCAGCAAAATCATAAATCTCATCGTCAGAAAACTCGTTTTCAGAAAGCAGCTTCAAAAATTCAAATTTCTCATCCTCGTAAATATCAGTCAGATAAAACGGGAATGCCCTTTGTGTACTCACAGAGTGTTCAAGAACAGAATAAATCTCAGTCAATTTTTTAGGTAAACGCTGCATAAAAATTTTTCGCTCCAAATAAAAATTGTTGAACCGAGCATCATCCGTAGATAGCGTCAAAATTGCGCAATAAATTTCATGAACCAATTGCGTATAGTCCTGCGTAAAACTCAAAACAAACCCAAGATAATCACTTCTATCCTGATACAATATTTTCATTGAAAGCCAAAACAGCCACTTTTCAGGCTCCGAGCTTTGAGAAAATATTCCCGCCAAAATCTTTGGAAAATTATCGGGCAAACCAAAGCGCTTTAAAATAAGTTCAGGAAGATCGCCGCATAATTTCAATTCTCGGTATAAATACAGCCACTCCTCTTCGGTCCCGAAAGAACGATTAACTTTTTCCCAAAGCTCCCCAAATTTCTTTGCAGTTTCAGAATATGGATCTGAAATTGAGCTCACCGGATATATCGAGTTGCCGAACACAACTTGAGAAAAAGCGATGTGTATAAAAATTACTCTGTCGGAGCCCTCTGAAAAAAGTTCAAGAGCTTGAAGCATTTGTTGAAATCCTTCGCAGTAATTCTTATCCGCAAAATCGGTGTACTTTATAAAGCAGAGTTCCGGCAAACGACTTCTAACCCCGTCAAATAAAACGCACCAGAATTGAGCACGCTTATTCATGAAAATATAATTCTGTATGACCTCGCTGCACCCAAAAAGGACAACAACAACGTGCCCCCTTAATCGTCGAAAGTTGAAGAGTGAGACAATAAAATTTCGTAAAACATTCTCGCCTTGAAGCATGAAAAACTGAGCCAGCCCGAAAACAACAAAATCACCTTGAGCCGACAAGTCATTAAAAACGTCATCAATATTGGGGATTTTATTTACACCTGCGTAATCCGAGACGTTAATAACGTTTAAAGAGGCTGATAAATTTTCTCGCAGTAAATTATAGTCGTGGAAGTTTTCAGCATTAACTATAAGAGGTGAGCTTCCTGGTTCAGCTTCAAGATAAAAATTAATCTGTCTGAAACACTCCTCAATAGATGAACTAATCATGAGCTTGCCTCCTCTTCCTTTTCAGCTTTCTGTTTCAGTATTTCGATCCCAACTTTGACGTTTTCAGAGATTAACTCCCTGATATATTTTCTCAGAGTGAAAGCGTCCATCTGATCCACCGACGCAAAAACCTTCTCACGAAAATAAAGCCTGTATTGTTTTTCCGCGAGTAATTCAAGTCTCTTCTGAATGAGCGAATTACCCATCCAAGAAAACGGCGGTTCGTTTGAAGACGATGTTAAAAACTCCCTAACTGTTTCAATATCCGGCAAAACGTATCTGTAATCCTTCAAAAAACAGCGGCTAAAGAAATCGTCCCTAGCTTTAGAGTCATTCAGAGCGTTATAAAAGTCTGCGCGAGTTAAAAAGTCCATAGCAAAATTGGCCTCAGCTTCAGTCGGAGAATTCTTCATGATTATCTTGAACACTTTTTCAGCCGTCGGCCTCAGCTGTTCGTTAAACATGCACAAAATAGGAGTAACGAAATGTGAGGACCAATCTGCCGGATCTTGGGTTCCTGTATTTTTCTGCCAAGTTTCTCGGAGCTTCTTTCTGAGGTTGCCAGTTTTGTATTTTTGAACTTCAGCTTCAACATAACGGAAATATTCACTTGATGACTTCATGAACTGTTTCTCAGGCAGAGAGTAAAAGACTTCTTCAACTTCATTTTCTGTGAGAGTGGCCAGCAGAGAAGAGGCGATTATCTTGAACACATGCAATTGATCCGCACAGAGATCGTTGAAATCGCTATGATACCTTTTTAGCGTCTCCAAGAAATTTTGACGGATCTGCGGTTCAATACTATTAAACCTGTTCACCCTGTAGAGCATCTCAAGAAACGGGAAGAAATCATTGGCGTAAACTTTCAGGGCTTCGCACGATAATCTCAACGTGTTAGTTTTTGAGATCCACGAGGCCGCTGCTTCTTGGACAGAATACGACGCAGGCAGATACTTATTAGACTCTGCAACAATCTCATAGTCTAAAATAAGGCTGGCGATTTTTTCGTCAATTTCTCTGCGTGAAGTTGAACTTCGTATTTGGTTCATGAACCGAGTAACGTATGTTCGATTGTCTCCGATTTGGGCCGAGAGTTTTACGAGTGAGCCGCCTTGAAAATTTTCAACGTAGCTTAGCATCCCCATTCTAAAAGTCTGTTCGGTGAAAATCACAGCAAGATCCTCTTGAATACTAGGGATAGTGATAGCGGCTTTCCCGATTTTAATTACAGCGTTATCATCGTCAGCGATTCTATAATAAGCATCAATGACTTTCTCTAAAACTTCATGGCTTGATGAAACGTTTAGAGCCGGAAGAATGTTTTTAACGCACCAAGCCGGAAAGCGCAATTTCTGTAAAGCCTCCGAGATTTTAACCTTCATGTTATCGATAGAAACACATTGCTCACTTGGAATTTTGAAGACTGCTGCACTGCAAGTGAAAAAGGCTTTTTGCTCCATGCTCATAATGGTAATAAACTCCTCGTGAAAATTTCTAGGAGGATTTAAAGCGTTTGCGACCATCTCAGCAAGTTTGTCTTGGTTCATGATTTCGGTTTTACTTCCATTGCTCCAGAAGAAGTTTTCGTTTGCGTATTCTTTGAGCAGAAAACCCAAGACGAAGGCCGAGAAATTATTAACCATAAAACCAAATGGCGGAACCCTGAGAGAATTAAATATCTCGAGTACACTTACGCCTCTGGAATTGTGCGTGAGCGCTTGAGAGATAAACTCTTCGATTTTCAGTTTTGCTTTCACTATCGGAAGATGGTATTTGTTTTCGTCCTCCCAATATTTATCGACTTTCCACGCGCCTTTAAGAGCAGAAGCCAGACTGTTATCATCACGGGTTGTTAAGAATAAGCCTGAAAGCTCCTGAGTAATTCCGCATTTTGCTCCATGTCTGAAATACCTGGAGTTGCTCGAGAAAATTGAGGTAGTCGCGCTGTACTGTTCAAGAGCGTAAGGATAACGCTTAAGATTTATGTCCTTCAACTCGTCGATTAGTGAGTAGATATTTTCTATGCGTTTTCCTTCAGGGTTCTTTTTTGAGTAGAGAAAGAAGGAACCACGAGAAATTTTATCCTTCCAATTTTCGAGAATATTAGCCGCTTCATTCTGATATGCCCGAGCTTGATCATGTTCACCCTTTTTAACGTAATATCTACTTAAGGACGAAGCTTCAATATAGTGTTCAAGAATTCGTCGCCCCATTGGTGAAGTCGATGTGTCGATGAAAATAATCTCGCTTGGTTGAGGATTGTCCGTGAAAAACTCTCTGACTTGTAGAGCCTCTAAATCTTCAAGAGCGAATATCACGATCACGTTAAAGATTTCGTCCGGCGGCCTTCGGTTTATTCTGTCGATTGTGTCCTGCAGTTCTTGAACAGAAGATGAGAATAGTGAAAATCGCCCTGAAATTTCGTCCGGCAAATTTACAGCTTCGATTAAATTGGCCTTATCGATGAGAGATTGAGTTGTTAATGAAGCAGCAAGATCAATTCTCTCCTGTTTTATGGCTTCAGCGTCAGCCGTGTTTATCAAAGTCGTGTACTCAAACCCGCCGTCTGCTAGAAAACGTTTAAAGATTAATCCCTTTTCAAGTAACTTTGAGATTAATAATGAGGCTTTATTTTCCGGCCAATCTAAACCACTGAAGACTAAATTGAGGTTGCCGTCGTTTGGTCTGAGTAAATCGACTGCGCTGTTTTGAGAAGCTAAACCCTGCAAAAGTAGAATAGTTTTCAAAATGCGCTGTTCGTCTTCGGGAAGGGCATTTGGGTTCAGACGGTTATATGCTTCAAGTATCGTTTTTGCGTCGTCGTTAAACGGTTTGTTGTACAAGAACTCCCATAACATATCGGCTGTAAGTACATGGTGCGAATCCTCAGGACCGAAGTTATTAATGAACCATTTGAAGGCGTGCAATTCCGATTCATCGTTAGTGAAGAAGTCAAACATACTACGTTGATTAGAGCCTAATATCACCGATAAATGTTTTAGCAAAAACGCAGCATAAGGGTGCATTGGAATTACAGCTTGAAGGTCATTATCCAAATCGAAATTGGACAGGCTTCTGCAAATTTGGCTTCGAACACTAATAAAGTTGTCGTTAATTTTTCGGCGGCAAACCTCCCATTCAGATCTTAATTGCATCACCTCTGTAATTTTCATAGCTTGAGCCATGAGCTTGAAGGCCATATTTTCAGGCAGGCTTATTGTCACGGGGGGTATAAATCTGTCGAAAATCTTTCTATAGGTCCTCTTATTCTTAACTTCGAGATCCAAATCACCAGTAATAGCGACGAGCAAGAAATAAAACGGGGAAGTCGCGCTTAACTCAACGAGAGACTGAAAGCCTGTGAGAGAGTTTTTGTTGTTGATAAAGAACTCTGTAAACTCGTCCCAAATAAAGAGAATAGCTTTAAGGTTGTTTTCAGCAATAACGTTTTTAATCCAGTGAATAAGATCCTGCATATCCATACGGAAAGCATTAACACCATTATCGCCTGCGGTTTTCATGAGACTGCTCATGAGTGAGTTTATTTCTTCGTCATTGCCATTATTGAGCCTCGATATAATTTCATCAATGTCCTTGTTTATGAAGCCCCAAGAGTATTTATCCTCGTTAATTAATTGGCCGAGATAATCCCGATTAGCTTTTTTCTCCAGCCACTTTAGAGCAGCTTGTTTCAGAGCGCCTTCGCTTTTACTACTTTCCAATCCTGATGACGTGAGGGATTTAATAATACTTGATTGGATTTCGAGTATTAAGTCCTGTTCGGAGTGAATAGAGCTTGAAGAGAATTTATGAACCACGATAATTTTCCCTGCGTTTTTGTCGGTTAAAAATTTCTGGCAGAGTTCAGGGCTTAAATTGTAGTGTCTAAAATATTCTTCGACGTCTTCATCGTCAGCTTCAAGGAGTGATTTAATCGTCAAAGCGGCGTGAGACTTCCCTGTGCCGTAAGCCCCATCAAGCCATAATGATTTGGGTTCAAGTCTTGATAAGACCCTATGAATTTTTTCGAGTAAATCAACGAAAGAATCGTGAGGGTAAAAATCCTTCCATGAAACTTTCTCGCGTTCAATCAGCTCTGAATTAACAGTTGGGTAAAATCTAGGGTTAATATTAAAGTAATCAGCAAATTTTTTCTCTGGCATTTGTTGCGGAGATGAACAGTTCTAGAACGTCCATTGAGGTTTTGGCCGGATTAAGATTTACGCTTTCAAGGTTCAGAGTAAAGGCAGCCGATATAAATGTCGGGTAATTTACAGTCAATCCATTCAATATGTTAATGAGAGTTTTCTTGTTTATGCCGAACACTTTTACAGGGCTTACTCCTTCTTCAGAATTATCGTTGTTAAATAATTGTTCGAGTTTGAAACCGTAATTCCATCCCGAAATTTCAGCAAACTTGTACAAACTGTACAATATTGCGAGATCCGAAGGGGTGTCCCACTTATGGCGTGTGATGCTTATGAGTTCTCTATTATTATATAAACTTTTTCCGAAGCCTACGTTACATAAAGGTAAGCGGCAAAATTGCCCCAAAGCATTAACAACGTCGGGCCCCCCTTTGGATCCATAGTCGTTAATCATTTTTAGTAAACAAAACCTAGAGTAACTCTCATCGAAAATTACTCTACTCAAAAACCACCTAATTAAAGGTGAACCGTAACTCAAATTCACCAGAATAACCGCCCAGCCCGTACTACTTGTGAAACCGAGCCGGGTAATTATTTCCGTTGTTCTTGTAGGGGTACCTGATTTGTTGATCAAATCCGCATCAAGCAGGAACCTCTTGAAGAACCTTAACATCACAGACCCCAAATTATTCCGCGTAAAGAACTGATCCTGGAGCTCGAAAAACTGCCTAACCCACTCCATTCTCGGAGCGAAATGTGAGTATCTGTTTAAGTTCTCGACTGCACGTTTGCCGCCATAAGAACTTTCATATAAATCTAAAGTCGCAATAAGAACTCACTTCAATTTATACTAAATTTCAAAGCCGTGTTTTTTACGTAAAGCATTAGCACCTGAGATTACGTAGTTGATGCCAGCGAATTTTTGGTTTGATAGGTAACCAGAGCCTGTCAAGAGATTGAGCGCTTCATTTCTAGTATGCCATGAACCCGAGTTTGCGAGTACTGTTGTGAGTAAATCCTTGAAGCTTTTTATTCTGCCGCTTCTTCGAGTAACTACTGCATTGGTATAACCTTCTTTCTTGGAATATCCCGTATGTATGAGCTTGAACCTCCAGCTGTATCCTGTAATGTAGCTTTCAAGCAAGTGGCGGTTCCACGAATAGCCGACATCCGGGAAGTGGACGAAAATGTCCAAGTCTTTCAATGGGCGGTAGTCTGAATCTCCCAGCAGATCATTAATTGCCAAATCAACTTTTGTGATGGGAAAGCCGATCTGGTTGTTTTTTACGAAACGACTTTCTGAAACCCTAAGCATAATCCCAAGCACGGCGTGCCACCGAATATTAGAAGAGTTAACTTCATCGGCGAAGCTTTCGAGTTCACGCATAGAGAGTTCATCACGAGAATTGCAGAAATCCTTGAACACGGCATCCATATTCATAGGATTAGAGAGCGAACTAATGACTGCACCATTGAAAGAGAAATTGGCCTTTAGTATGAAGCCTAGACTATTGGAAAGTCCTAAAGCATTAAAGTTTTCCAGACTTATATATGGCATATCTTGTTTGATCAGAGCGCGCAGCTCCTCAACCGTAATAAAGCTATTAAGTTTCAGTTGAGTTGCTATGATTTCTTTTATCTGCTCGAGTTCCTCCGGAGAAGCAGGGAAATTAGGAGCGTAAAAGTATGTGTCACGTCCTGTTCGAACGAACTCATCAGGTCTTGAATTGCTCAAATACTTTTTGATTGTGTCTGTTGGAATATGCCAGAGCTTTTTGTGGACTTTTTCACAAGACATTGGCAGCATAGCTGAACGAATTACATCATAGATTTCCTGTGCATCGTTCTCGGTCGCTTTGGGGCGCGAATTTTGAGTAGAGATTTTACCTCCTGTTATACCGGATAAGACTTCCGCAAACGCTTCAAAGTTGAAGTTTTCAATCTTGGATATGAGCTCATAATAATCTTTGTAATTTTCATAGAAATCTGGACAGCTTATATCCGCCTTATCCGTCCTGGGTTGTACTTTTCGCAGACTATTTTCATCCTTCGGGCCTTCCGCTGAAAGTCTCCCATAGCCTCGAGTCGTTCCTGCAAAATAGAGCGTTGCAATAGAACTTATTAATCTTTGGAATTCCTCTTTAGTTAGTCCGAGTTCAGAAGCATAGCGAGAAAAGTAAAGTTCTTTGGAGCAGTTAATATCACTCATATTCCCCAAACCCCAGCCATCAGAAAAGCTTCCGCTAACTACGCGCGTTAAGCCTCTTAGCCTGGCCTCAGAAACGGCTGAAGAAATAGCTGTAATCATGATAATAATCAACTCCTCTACTAGGCGATATGACTTAGTAACATTTTCATACACAGCCCCGCCGTTTTACGGGAAAAATTGCATCACATAACTTTTAACAGTTGAGCCTATACGTAAATGCCGCTTAGCCTGACGAACTATTTTTCACAAAGCACATAAGAAAAAGTGTTCGATGAAACTTTAAAACAATGTTAAAAAACTACTAAGCTGATAAATTCCTTTTCGCGAATTGTCGGGTTACCATACTGTAGCTAGGCATAAACCTAACCGAAATACTAATATAAACTATGAAGCCCGAATAAAGAGACTACTACAACTTAATAGAATTGCACGAATTATAACATAGAAAAATTTATAAAAAAACGCGCAAGGATTTACTTTTGTCAAAAAGTACGTTAACAGCAAGATAAAGGCATTTATTATTGTTGTTCCTGAATATTAAATTAGGGGGCACGGAGTTAATGATAAAATTATCGTAAAATTTCAGACCTGAAAGGAGAAAAAAATCAGCATGGAAATTACGAGACGCGATTTTTTGAAAGTTGGTGCGGCTGGGATTGCGGCTGCTAGTGTTTTGGGCGGCGTGAATGTCTTTGCGGAAGAAAATTCCAAGCCCGGAACTCCATTTGAGGGCAAGCAAAAATTTGCAGGGATTGAGAACTTTCGAAGAATAACAGAAGATATTGTGTATGTCGGAGTAAGTGATCGCCGTATTCAACTGTTCGAAAACGTATACCCAATTCCTCGCGGCGTGTCCTATAACTCATATGTGCTGTTAGACGAGCGAACTGTATTATTCGACACCGTAGACCGTTCTGTTACTGGACAGTTCTTTGAGAACCTCACGGCTGTTTTGGGCGGTAAGAGTTTAGATTATCTTGTCGTTAATCACATGGAACCGGACCACAGTTCTGCCATTTCTGAAGTTCTTGTTAGATATCCCAATGCTAAAGTCGTATGCACAAAACCGGCCTCGATTATCCTGAACCAGTTCTTTAACTGTGATATTGCTGACCGCTCTATAATCGTTGCTGAAGGCAGTACCCTCAAAGTTGGCAAACACACATTAACTTTCGTAATGGCTCCTATGGTTCATTGGCCCGAAGTTATGATGACGTACGATGACGTTTCAGGTGTATTATTCTCTGCTGATGCTTTTGGGAGTTTTGGGGCATTAAACGGCAATCTCTTTGCGGATGAAGTTAACTTTGAACAAGAGTGGCTTCCTGATGCCAGACGTTATTACTGCAACATTGTTGGTAAATACGGCAAGCAAGTTCAAGATGTTCTAGCGAAAGCCGGCAGTATTGATGTTCGTATATTATGTGCTACTCACGGCCCTGTATGGCGAAAAAATCTTGCTTGGATACTGGACAAATACACCCTTTGGAGCAGTTATACTCCCGAAGAGAAAGCTGTTATGGTTGTTTACGGTTCAGTTTACGGCGGGACTGAAAGTGCGGCTAATAATATTGCGGCTAAGCTCTCACAAAATGGAATAGCTAATGTTGTAGTCTATGATGTTTCTAAAACTCATGTCAGTGAATTAATAGCCGAAGCGTTTCGATGCAGTCATATTGTCCTTGCTTCGATTACTTACAATATGGGCATTTTTACCCCGATGAAAAATTTCCTGTTGGATTTGGAAGCCCACAACCTTCAAAATCGCTGTTTCAGTCTGTTGGAAAATGGGAGTTGGTCTCCTGTGGCCGGAAAACTCATGAAGGAAATAATTGCCCGTCTTCTGAACACTAGTATAGAGGGCGAAATCGTCACTATTAAGTCCTCACCGTCTGACAAGGATAACGACGCATTAACGGCTCTTGCTGAGGCTGTGGCAAAATCACTCACGGGAAATTCAAATTCACAGCCAGTGGAAGAAGTTCAAGCTACAGTTGCGGCAAAGTGGGTATGCAAGATCTGCGGTTATGTTTACGAAGGCGATGAAGTTCCTCAAGATTATAAATGTCCGATTTGTGGAGCTGGTCCAAGTTTCTTTGAGAGAGCATAAAGCGTTAAAAAAGGCGGCCGGGATTGTTACTCCCGACCGTCTAACATTGTGGAAAAATTTCCCTAATGTTAAAATAGAACACGTTATATTTTATTGATTGTCCGCATTAAGTGAGCTCGCCGCAATCCTTCCAGATACAAATATCTCCGTAATCGCATTGCCACCCAATCTGTTGCCGCCGTGAATTCCTCCCGTAACTTCTCCGGCCGCGTAAAGTCCTGGAATTATTCGCCCTTCCTTCGTGAGAACATGACGACCCTGATCTACAACAAGTCCGCCCATCGTGTGATGCGTGCTCGGTGCTAAAAGCCTTATCGTCATTATCGTGTTGTCCAGGTCGTAGCTCTCTACGTTGTAGCTTCCGTCTGAATTCCTCTCAACGTTGCCAACCGGACGAGACGCTATCGCTTTGCCAACATCCGGAAATTCTCCGCCGGTCATTACGGCCTTGTCATAGTCCCTGATAGTCTGTTCGACAACTTTCGGATCCGCTTTAACGCCTAACTCCTTGAACAGTTCACCAAGCTCCGAAACTTTGCGTCTGTAATATCTGCCAGGATAATCCCCAGTCGCTGGAAGCTGAACAGGTGCGGGCATTGGTTGAGCCGCGTTGTAGAACTCCAAGAATGCGCCTTTGCTTCCCTTGTACTCCATTCCGTTACGGAACTCCGCAAGCGAAAGTACATCTCTCTCCGAACCTTCATCAACAAATCTCTTGCCGGTGTTCGGGTTAATCCAGCATGCGTAATTTCCTCCGCCAAATGCAAGATTGCCATTGTCCACCCATGAGATTGGCATTAACTGTGTGAAGCCTAATCCTGTCGAAGCAGCTCCGACATTCTCAGCCATCGTTACTCCGTCGCCCTGAAGTGATGAACGGTTCGTCGTCTTCGTAGCGTTTGAAAGATATTCGGATGACCAGTAAACATTTTCTCCGACAACCTTAACGAGATTAGCCGCGTAACCTCCTGTCGCGAGAATTACTCCCTTAGCCGCCAATGCCGTAACTTCCGTGCCGTCGTAACGTTTCGCCTTCACTCCGATAATCCTTCCGCCCTCTTTGATAAGCTCACTTACGCTTGTACGAAGCATGATTTGATTTTTCGGATTGGCCTTCAAGAACGAGTTCACTGGCGCAACAAAGAATGTTCCCCAACGTCCTGGATAATTCTCCTTCACTCCGTCACCGTCTGTGTCAACTTCAGCTCCAACAAACTCATTCTCACGATACCAAAGCGCTCCGATTAACGTCGGCTGTGTGTCCTCATGGAACGTTGAGCCCATCCCTTCAAGCCACTCTTTCAAACCCTGCGCGTTCTCGATGAATTGACGGACAAGATTTACATCGCCGTAAATCCACGTCTTGCCGTCCGCGCTCTGTCTCAAGCCGCCGTAATACGTCTGGAAAATATGAAGGTTCAACGTTGAGAATAATGCTAACTGGTTCTCCGGAATTCCCGCGTCAAGTTTAGGCTGTGCCCAGTCCAAATATGCCTTAATCTCAGCTTTGAGGGCCTGAAGTGTCGGCAGATATTCCGCGTGTACTCCGTGCTTCGAAAGTTCGGCCGCGTCTCCCGCAACATACTCGTGAGTCTCGTAGAACTTCGTATCAAACGGGGCTTCGTTCCAGTTCATTATCATCTTGAGCTCGGCAATACAACCTTGAACACTTTTTACTTTCTCGTAGGTTTGTCCGTTGAACGCGTATACTCCCGTCGTTGCGTCTGGGTTCTTGGGGTCCCAAACAAGATAGGGCATTACGCTCTGATATTGGCCGCCAGATACTAACGTGTTGCCGCCAACTTCTGCGTTCTTCTCGATAAGCAATACCGTGTTCCCGTACTGTGCTGCTTGTGCAGCCGCCGCTACTCCTGCTCCTCCTGCTCCAACAACAACAACGTCGAAATTAACATTGATAGGAGCTTCGGGTTTGTGCTCAACTTTTGCCGACATGAAAGCATCAAGATTTGTGCACCCCGCAGCTTCGGCCGCCATGTTCACAGCGTTACGAAGAGCACGCGTCGAGAATGTCGCTCCGCTCACTGCGTCAACTCCGGAACCGTTAGCTTCAAGCATTTCCGGAATCATGATTTTGAACGCGATATCTCCAACGTGTTCGGTTTCTGCGTGAGAGACAATCTTAATGTCCGCGAGTTTATCAGCGTCGAATTTCACACTCAGCTTTACTGGCCCGTTATATCCTGCCGCTTCAGCTTCATACTCGCCAGCCTTGAACGATACAGGAGCTTTGTTCTCGCCACTCTCACCGCGCGCTTGAGTAAGTGCCTTCTCGACTGCCGCAACAATTCCGTCCCTTGTCATCGTCGCACCCGAAACTGCGTCAATCTTCGCTTCAGATTTCCCGATTAATTGACCGCCGTAATTCTCGAACTGCGGTACTCCAAACGGGACTTCTCCGGCTCCGTCAATCTCTACAGCCGTGATTTCCTTCTCATCAACCGTAACTTTTACCGTGATTTCTTCGGTCTCGCTGTAACCCTTGCCCTTTCCCTCGTAGGTTCCTGGCGTGAAACCTTCTGACTTAGCACGGGCTTTCTTCAACGCGTTTTCCACAGCTTGGACAATTCCGTCCCTCGTCATCGTCGCACCAGAAACTGCGTCAATCTTCGCTTCAGATTTCCCGATTAATTGACCGCCGTAATTCTCGAACTGCGGTACTCCAAAAGGAACTTCTTCCGGTGCATCAATCTCTACGGCCGTGATCTTCTCCTCATCAACCGTCACTTTGACGACTACTTCGAGGTTCTCGCTGTAACCTCTTCCCTTGCCTTCGTAGGTGCCAGGTGTGAAAACTGGAGACGCGAAAGCTGCCGACCCCATAAGCAATAGGGCTATCGACGAACATAACACTTTTTTCATGGAGCAAATGCCTCTTTTCTTAGAATTTGGATATGTGTAGATATTATCATGGTTTCGTAATTTTGTTATTTAGAAACGATACATAATGGTTTAGAATTAAAAAATTCTTATACAGGAGGGTTAATAATGGACATAAGATATTCATGCAGTCCCAACGATGTAAAACGTTACACGACCGAAGAACTGCGCCGGGAATTCCTCATCACGAACTTATACATACCCGACAAAGTTCAAGCAATTTACAGCCATGTTGATCGAATGGTAACGGTTGGAATTATGCCGGTCTCGAAAAAATTAGCCATTGATGATGGAATTGACGTATGGGCCAATTTCGGAACTCATTACTTCCTTGAACGTCGAGAAGCCGGAGTGTTCAATCTTGGCGGCTCCGGAACAATCGAAGCTGACGGAAAAGTTTACGAGCTCGGCTATAAGGATTGTTTGTACCTGACGAAGGGAACGGAAAAAGTCTTCTTCTCAAGCAATGACTCGGCCAATCCTGCAAAGTTCTACATGGTTTCAGCCCCAGCACACACGAGCTACGAAACACGCTTAATCAAAATCGCCGATGCCGCCAAAAAACCTTTAGGCGAAGTTGCCACTTCCAACAAGCGCGTAATCAATCAGTTCATTCATCCGGCCGTGCTGAAAACTTGCCAATTATCAATGGGATTAACTGAACTCGACACCGGAAGCGTCTGGAACACAATGCCCGCTCACACTCACGAACGACGAATGGAAATCTACACATACTTTGAGATCCCAGAAGGAAATATCGTGTTTCACTTCATGGGACAAGGACAGGAAACTCGGCACATAGTCATGAAGAATTTTGACGCTGTAATCTCCCCTTCATGGTCAATTCATGCTGGAGCCGGAACAAGCAATTACTCGTTCATATGGGCGATGGGCGGAGAAAATCAGGAGTTCGACGATATGGATACAATTCCGCCGGTTGAGATGAAATAGAAAGGAGAAAAAATCATGACTGACATGTTTAATCTTTCAGGAAAAGTTGCAATCGTAACAGGTGCACGAACAGGAATCGGGCAGGGCATCGCTGAGGGCCTTGCAGAAGCTGGAGCCGACATTGTAGGAGCAGGCCACGCGTCAATGCCTGAAACTGAGGCGTATATTTCCGGACTTGGCCGTAAGTTCAAGTTCTACGACATTAATTTAGGGAAACAGGACAAAATTCAACAGCTCGTTGACGACACAATAAAGACTTTCGGGCGGCTTGATATTCTCGTGAACAACGCGGGAATAATTCGCCGTCAGGATGTGTTAGAGTTCAGCGAGGAGAATTGGGACGACGTAATCAGCATGAACTTGAAATCTATGTTTTTCCTGTCGCAGGCTTGCGCTCGTTACATGAAGGACAACGGCGGTGGAAAAATCATCAACATAGCTTCAATGCTCTCGTTTCAGGGTGGAATTCGAGTTGTTAGTTACACGGCCAGCAAATCTGGAGTTATGGGAGTTACAAAGCTCATGGCAAATGAACTCGCAAAATTTAACATTCAAGTCAACGCGATTGCTCCAGGTTATATTGCGACGAACAACACGGCGGCATTAATGGCTGATGAAAAACGAAGCGCGGAAATTCTCGGCCGTATTCCTGCGGACAGATGGGGAACGCCTCAAGATCTCAAAGGCGCGGCAATCTTCCTAGCATCTAGAGCTTCGGACTATGTTAATGGTCATGTACTTGCTGTAGACGGCGGTTGGTTGGCGAGATAAATGCTGTACGGAAATATCAACAACGAGTTTTTCGCGAGACAACTTCAGCTGCTTCCTGCACCTTTAGCTTCGGCTTTGAGGTTTCTCAAGACTAACGATTTGAATGCGCATGAACCTGGCAAGTTTGATATTGAGCTTGACGGAGTGAAGATGATTTTGCAGGTTCTGGACATCGAGACGAAAGCGCGTGCTGAACTTCTGCCGGAAATTCATAGGAAGTTTATTGACGTTCAGTTTCTTGCTTCGGGCGGCCCGGAAAACGCGGCGTATTATAACGACGACGGAACTAATCAAGTTCACGAGGATTTATTAAGTTCACCAAGAGACATTTGCTTTTACGAGAACAATCCGAATGTGCGCGAAGGATTAATCCCGTTGGAAGTTGGGACGTTTGCCGTATATTTCCCTTGGGATGTTCATGTTCCGGCGATTGCTGTAGACGGAGTGAGTGTTAAAATCCGCAAGATCGTAATTAAAGTTCCTTTGGAAGCATGCTTGAAAGCGTAAACAATATCAGGCGGCACATAGAAAAATTATCGCTCAGGGAGTTATCGTATCGACGCGAGGCCTTGAGCGAGGTTCTTTATTCGGAGGGTATAAAGTTTTCACGTGAGGAAGACAACGACATCATGAACTTCACTTTTTCGTCCGATGGTGAGAGTTCAGGGATAATGTTTTCGGCTCATTACGACAATTACAGGGGCAGTCCAGGTGCGAATGACAATATGTCCTCTGTGTGTGTCTTAATTGATTTGTGTCATGCTTTGACGGCAAAGAATATTCACGCTGATTTTGTTTTTACCGACGGCGAAGAGGATAAGCACTCAGGTGCGGAATTTTACGCTCGAACTCATGACCTCAAGAAATACTCCGGAATAATCAACCTGGATTTATGCGGCTATGGAGATGTTATTGTTGTTAATGGCAGGAGCAGGAAATTTACAGCACGTGACCTTCTCAAGAAACACGATGCTGAACTTGTGAAATATTTACCAGAAAGCGACGATGTTATTTTCCGCAAATCTCATGTCCCAACTCTAAGCGTCTCGATAGTTCCGAAGTGGGACGTGCAATATCTCAGGGCATTAGCTTCATTCGGTGAAGGACTTTTAGGGAGGCCGCCTGAGTTCTACATGATATTGTCTCAGATGGAAATCACGCAGACATTTCACAACGGCCCGAAGGATAATCCAGAATATGTTGATGAAGTTGCGATGCAGAAGGTGTATGAATATCTTCTTGACGGGATTACGACGTTTGAGGAAGAAGAGTTTTCAATCAGGCAATTATTAAGGAGGTTAAGACGATGAACTACGCTGAACGATTTTCACTTAAAGGGAAATTCGCGCTAATCACCGGAGGAACTGGCGGACTTGGAGGAGAAATTGCGAAAGCGTTTATCGGGTCTGGAGCGAGGGTTGCTGTATGTGGAAATCATCCGGAGAAGGCTGAAGCTGAAACTTTAGCGATTAAGTGCAACATTTGCGATGAAGAAAGCGTTAATGCCATGATGGATAAAATTGCGAAAGAGTTCGGTACGCTTGATATTCTCGTGAACTGCGCAGGAAAAAATATTCTCAAGCCCGCAGAAGATTATGATACGTTTTCATTCCTTGACGTTATGAGCCTGAACATTACGGCGCTTCACATTGTAACGAGGGAAGCCGGAAGACGTTTCATGATTAGGAAAAAGGCCGGAAAAGTTTTGAGTTTATCGTCAGTGAAAAGCATAATCGGCACGGATAAAGACTACATTGCATACTGTACGAGCAAAGGCGCGCTGAACATGTACACACGGCAATTGGCCTGTGAATGGGGGAAATACAACATCAACGTCAACGCGATAGCTCCGACGTTTGTACGAACCGCGATAAATTCATTCCAGCTCGACAATCCAGATTTCTATAACGCATTAATAAACCGAATTCCCTTAGGACGTATCGGCTCCAAACAGGACATAGCGTCAGCCGCAATCTTTCTCTGTTCGGAAGCAGCGAGTTTTATTACCGGGCAAGTTCTTTGTGTCGACGGAGGACTGACGGCGAAACAATAGCATTAAAAAATGGGGGAAATTTTGCCAAGTTTATTGTGCGACAAGAAATCCCCCGTAAAAAATTTAATCTGGAGCGAAGAAATTGGAAATATTTTTGTCAGAACGCTCAATCTTCCGCATCCAAGCGTCGTAATCCTTAAGCAAATGCCCAATGTCGCATGCAATGTAGCTTCGTTGTGCCAGATCACACACCATAGGTTTAGCAGCCGGACCGAGAATTATGCACACTGTGTATTCTTCAGGGGGATACGCGAGAACTTTGTTCACAGTCTCGGCGAGTTTTGAGAACGCATTCATTGACGGCGCATAAACATTTTCGACTATACAGCCGGCATCTCTCAGCAGGTGAAAACGAAGTTTATTGAGTATTCCTTCGCCCGACACAAGAACTATTTTTCTGTTTGCAAAGATTTCCTTCCAAGTGTTGAAGTGCAGCTCGAAATCATAATTTTCGTAAGTCTGGTAGGCTTGAGTTATAGCTGTATCAATGAAAAATTTTGCGTTTTTGGGAAATGTTAATATTTGCCGACGATATTTGGGAACTATAGACTTCCAGAAGCTTGAAACTGTAGGAGTTAAATTTTCATTTTCGGAAAAGTAAACGAACGGCATCCCGATTAATACATCATTACGTGGGGACGCAATTATTTCTTGAAGGTTTTGAGCAAGTCTAAGTTCGGCTTTCTGAAAAGGTATACCCCCCCCCCCGTGCGCAAATTAACTCACCATCTCCGATACGGCAAAAGCTCATCAAATTTTTCTTGAGGTATTCTAGCGATTCTTGTGTTGAAAGAATGACAGGAAATTTTGATTTGTCAACAAAACGCCACTGCAAATATCCGAGAAAAACTTTCAGTCTGTAACGTAAAGCACGATATATAGTTTTCGCGGCATAATACGTAAATCTCCGCGAGAATATTTTGCTCCAGATTGAACGCGGCTTCCCTCTAAATCCATTAGTCAAAATCATATACTCAAGCCCAACATGAACCTGCGAATTTTTCAGTTTTGCTATTGCCTCAATATCAAGTCTCACGTCTTCGGAATTATAGAGCCTGCCGAGATATTCCGGATCAGTTATTGAGTTACGGGCATCAAATGAGTTTTTCACAATGTCCTGAACTCTGTTCACGGTGATAACTATTGCTTTGCTGTCGGTGTCATAACAAGACAAGTTCGGCCGAGTAATATAACCTTCCGGGTTCATCGTAACAATTCCTTCAAGAGGATTAGGAGCGAATATCCGGCGTTTTCCAAGTAAGATAATATTTCTTGCGTCATCTTTGCGGTAAAGTGTGCAGTCCAATTCCCACGGATAATTATAATGAACTGTATCTGCATCTCGCCAATCCCAGACAAGAACATTTTCACGAACATCGTAATTTTCCGGGAGCTTGATATTTCTTCCGAGCCTGAAGCTGAAGCCGAAAATGTCATCATTGGCCCGCAGGAAATTTTTTGCGTCATTAACGGAGAAATTTTTCGTGAAGACGACATCATCACAGCCGAACATGAAGCAGTCATCGCAATCATCAAGGGCACGCATTAAGTCATCATAAAAATTTTTTTCGCGTATCCACCTGACGGCCGGAAAACTTTTCATTACTTTGTCATACGGGATTTTCTCACTGTCCACATAAATCACAGCAAGTTCGTGTTCTTTCAGGTCAGAAAATCTCAGCAGGCTTTCAATATACGCATGAAGCTGCATAGGTCTGTCCTTTGAGAACGCAATAACTGATAACTTTTCACTCAATCTAAAATCACCTCGCCAATAAAATAAAATACCTCCTGCAAAAAATCAACAGGAGGCGAAAACTTTTTTAGAACCTCACTACGACTTTCATGTAATTTCCGGGATTTTTCTCAATGTCCCTTATTACGTCAGGAGCTTCATCAGGTGAAACCGTCTTCGTCAGCATCTTGGGCATGTCGACCCTCTTACTTTGAATGAGTTCAAGCGCTTCCTCAAATTCTCCTGCGCTGTTACGTCCACCCCTAAGGTCAAGTTCCTTCTTGGTGATTACGTCGGTCGGTAAACTCGTCTCTTTTTTGGGCCAGCCGGTGAACACAATACGTCCTGCATTCGAAGCGTAATCCAGCGTCGCGCGGATAGCCTGATTAGCTCCTGAACACTCAATAACTAACTGGGCCATATCACCGTTTGTAATCTCAGCGATTTTTTTCGTCGCGTCCTCTTTGCCGGAGTTAATGACGTATTCAATCCCCGTTACGTTTTTCGCGAAGTCCAGACGTTCTTGAACAACATCGAGCAAAATTGCATGTCCGCCGTAAGCCTGAGCAGTCATAGCCGCTCCAAGTCCTATTGGTCCGGCCCCGATAACAACGCAATACTCACCAGCTTTGAAAGCTCCTCTGTGAATACCGTGCATGCTTATTGTTAAAGGCTCAGCCATTGCTCCCTGCTCAAAGGTCATTCCTTCAGGCATCTTCACGAGCATATGTGCAGGATGACAGAAATACTCACACATTCCGCCGTCGATATGAACTCCCAAAGTGTGCATGTCAGTGCAGCAATTAGTTCGGCCAATTCTGCAAGGGTAACAATGTCCGCAATAAACATAAGGCTCAACGACGACTTTATCGCCGGGCTTAATGCCTTTAGGATTATCGTCCGGGATTGAGACAACCACGCCAGAAAGTTCATGCCCGATAATTCTGGGGTAACTCACAAGGTTGTTAGTGCCCCTGAATGCGCCAATATCACTTCCGCAAATTCCGGCCGCCTCAATCTTCAACAGAGCTTCTCCAGGTTTGGGCTCCGGCTTCGGTGCATCAATACATTCAACGTTGAAAGGCTCAACAATTCGTACAGCTTTCATAAAAAAAAACTCCTCACTTAACACTATAACTTTCCATAGCATGAATTGCGTTCACGATAAACTCATGACACGGAACATTAACATTGCATTTCTTCGCTGCCCTCACGACTGAACCGCTAATTGTTTCAACTTCGGTACGTCTTCCGGCTCTCAAGTCCGCACAAATTGATGTTACACCGTTCGGCGAGTTTTCGGAGACGGTTTTAATTTCAGCAAATAATTTCTCCTCGTCAGCTTCAAGTCCAAGAGCATGAGCGACACTAACAGCCTCGTGCAATAATTTTCTGGACAAGTTCATAGCGTAATCACATTTGGCGATAAATCCCATCTCACATTTGAGCAGACCAGTTACGGCACTGAAAGCTACGTTGACAAAGAGCTTGTTCCAGATTAACTGTTGAATGTTCGCATGAATTTTCACGTTGAAATCGCACGAATCAAACGCTTCCTTGAGCTTCGGCAAAAATACTTCAGTGTCATTCACGAGCATTCCGACGTTAGTATTTCCCTTGCCTCCGTGCCGAACATGTCCAGGCTCTAAGACTGCTCCGTTGTCCTCAGTTGTGCCGATGATAATTCGTTCTTTCGGTGCAAACTCTGAGAGAATATCCTCATGACCTGAACCATTTTGAAGTGTCATCAAATACGTGTTCGGAGCGATGAGATGTTTATTGCTTTCGAGAGCCGAGTGAGAATACAGAGCTTTCACGAACAAGATAATCAAGTCGACTGGTTCAAGTCCTTCCGTGCTCGTTACAGCGTGAGGAGAATATTTATTGTCCTGGCCGTTTTCCTCAAGAGTTAAGCCGTTTTGATTTACAGCGTCGATTATGGCTTTGCTTGTGTCGACAAGATAAACTTCATTATTCAGCGAGAGACGGCCGCCATAAATTGAGCCCATAGCTCCCGCACCGATCACAGCAATTCTCATTCTGAAAACTCCGTCAAACCTTCGATTGCATAAGCGTGAACAGGACTCGAGTCAAGGCCCTTAATCGGCAATGGAGAAAACGACATGAAGAACACATCACGTTTCAGCTGTTCAAGATTTTTGAGGACTTCGATGAAGATAATATTTTCAGCGAGCAAAATATCATGGAAGGGCTTTACGTCCTCGTTGCAATTCTCGATTGAAACGCCGTCGCCGAAACCTACAGCCTTAACTTTTTTCGACTTGAACCATTCTGCTGTTTCGCCATTAACGAGCAGCCTTTTATCCTTCTCGGTGTTAGTGTCAGGAGTAAAGGGGTTGAGCTTGTACGACGAGTCGATTATTACAATGTCGCCTTCACGAATTTTTTTGCCTTCACGGTCCAAATCTGCGGCTGTGATATGCGAGAGAGGCGCGCAAGTTTCTTTGAAGTCAACGTATACGCCGCGACCGACAAAAGTTGTGAGGGGAATTCCCGTAACGTCAGGCCAATTATCATTATGATGATACGGACATTCAGCGTGAGTTCCCAAGTGCGTCATAATGTCGACGTTGGTATGAAAGTCGGGGATTGGCCCGCCAGTGTTAAAACGGTGAAGTTTGCAGCGACGAGTTTCAGTTGCGGGATCAACGAGTTTTGAAAGGTCAACCAGACGAAGACCGGGCGCGAGTTCATAAACTATCTGCATGATAAATTTTCCTCCTTCTTAAATTTTTACTTTGACTACGACTTTCTTAACCTGAGCAGGAGCACCGACCGAACAGCGCGGCTTGTGAGCTTCTTCGGGTTCGACGACGATTAAATCACCTTCACGCAAAAGAACTTGACCAGAAAACTCCGGTTCCTCAAAGAAGTATAAATCTTTCTCAGGATGAGCGATGCTGACTTTCAGGCCTTCACGATGACACACGCCGAAAAACTCAGAACCTGAGACCATATACTGAATATCAAAGTATTTATCATGAGCCTCAAATTTTCTTGTCTCGAACGGCTCAGTTTCATAGCTCTGAACATTTGCGATTACGTCGTCGCCGAGAATTGGATATGCTCCGTCAGCAAGTGCTTTAATATCGGTCTCAGCAAGCCATTTATAACCTGCTTTAAACTTTTCCGAGAGATAATCGTACTTCGTTGAAACCTTAATATTGCATGCGAACATTTATAGTTTTACCTCCTCCAAAAATTTACTCAACGTGTCCCGTAAACGATTTACCTTCAGCGAGCGCGCAAACCTGCTCCCAAATTGTATCGTCAACCTGGACACCTTCAGCCATACTCTTTTTGCGTCGTGAAATTGTGCTTTCGCCCGGACATTTTACGGGGTGTTTCGGGTCAATCGGATGTGCGCTGTCAGCTCTCGACACTCTGCGATTGAGCATAGCTTGAACTTCATCTTTCGTGCTGAACATATACGGGTCAATCGCGATGAAAATTTGTGAACAGCCTGTACAGCTTCCGTTGTTGCCGTCGTCCATGTCCGAACCGCAAAGTCCTCCGGAGATTGTGGCCGCCGCGAGGTCCAAAGCGATGGCTAAACTTGTCCCCTTCCAGTAACCTGTTGGCAAAATTCTCATGGAGTCCTCAATTGCTCCAGGATCGTCCGTGAGATTGCCGTCCTTGTCGAAGCCGCCAGGATAAGGAAGTTTTTTCCCTGCTAAGCGATACACGCCGAGTTTCCCGTAAGCGTACTGGCTCATTGCCATATCAACGACAATTTGACCGTCCTCACGAGGGATTGCGATACAGAAGGGGTTATTGCCGACGCTTTTCTCATCGCTCCCCCACATTGGCATACAGCTTTCAGTGTTAATCCAGCTAATCCCGATATAGCCGGCTTCAGCCATTTTCCAAGCGTAAGTTCCTCCGCGCATCCAGTGAGTTGTATTTTTCAGAGCGACTAGGCCAATTCCGTGTTCGTCAGCAAGTCTCATAGCTCGCTCCGAACAAAACAACGCGTTCGTAATCCCAATGCCTAAATGTCCGTCGTAATTTTCTGCGGCTCCTTTAGCTTTCACGAGTTCAGGTTTCCCGTGAATATTAATCCAGCCTTTTCCGACGTATTCAGCAAATCTTGGAACTCTGTTCATGCCATGACTTTCAACACCGTCAGCACTTGATGAAGCGTGAATTGTCGCGCAAGTTTCAGCCTGTTCCTCAGTAAGTCCCAAGTTGATAAATGCTTTTTTCGCTGTAGCTTTCAATTTCTCGAATGGCACAATCATAAAAATATCCCCTCCGTTTCTTATGGTTGAAGTCCTGCAAGCGTCATCATCTCTTCATAAAGTCCGCTTGCGTCTTCAGCTGAGTAATCATAAACCAGAAATACGTCCAGAACGTAAGGGAAATACGGCAAGTGATTTAATTCTTTCGCGAACGACATTGCGGCAATTTCACCGAGCGCGAAAATTCCGGAATCGTTATGAATTGGCCCGATACTCCAAAGTCTAACTTTTTCGGTCATGGTGAAAATCTCGTGCCTGAACTTCTCTTCAACATGATGAAAAATTTCGTGAGAGAGAATTACGTTTGCTAATTTCTGCCTGCATAATATAACACGTTCTATTTTGGTGTCTTTCATTAAACGTTCAGCCCGATAAATTGCGTCCATGAAGATATTAATGCGATTAGGTTTAACGAACTCAGCGAATAAAACTCTGTCAATCTTCTCCGGATATTGAGGGTAAAAGACTTCAAGCCCTAATCCTCGTGCAATTGCTTCTGCGTTGTCAGTTCCGAACTCCGAGATTAATTTATTGGCGTAAAGTTTTCCACACTCGATAGATTTTTGCGTCCAATCAAGGCGTTGTTCAGGTGAGAATTTTCCGTTGAGAGGTTCACGAGAGAATGCATAATGCCGCCAGTCGAGAGCAGGAATTTTCACGAGATTTCCAAGCATATATTCGAGCGGCCGAATGACATAATGCGGTTTTTCATAGCGTGAAACTCTCTGCTTGCCGAAAAGTCCGTCAGCGATAGGTTTAAGTTTTAGCTTAATATATTTCCAGTCCATGATAGATTTACCAGTCCGGCACTTTCGCTCCCACCCACCCGCCCCGCTCAAGTGCCGGACTAAAACACTTTATTGCTTAAATTTCCGTGATCGAACCAACAATTATTATCTCTTCGTCAGCGTCTCTGTCGCCAATGTCTAAGTCCATTAACAACTCAATATGCTCAAGGTCAACCGCGCTGTAATCGCTCACTCTCGGCCCGAAGCACACAAAATAATCCGGCCGTAAAATGCTGTCAGTCTTGAACACCGCTGTATCTTCCCAGAGCCTGCGGACCTCATCAAGATATTCACTTACCTTGCACTTCACAACTTCAGCATGAGAACACTGAACACGAATAAATCCCTTTTTATCGACAATTCGCACAGGATGTTTCTCGTCCTTGTCGCCCTGATAAACGTAAAATTTCTCTGTCTTAGCGGCCAATTTTATATTGCTGACTTTATGCCCGAAATCTTCTTTGGCGAGTTCTTCAGCTTCAGCCTCGTCGCATTCTTTGAGCAAATCCGTAGTCTTAACTTCCGTTGAGCCTGTAGCAATCGCCGTAACTTTTCCCGTCTGACTGTCAATCTCAATATGAACTTCAACAGTGTCCGGAGAAGCTCCCGAACTTACAGCCGCGTCAACAGCTTCCTTCTTGAGGTCGCGAATATCTTCTTGCGTCGGATTGGGGATAACTCGTTCGACAACATCACGAACCATTGAAAGCGCAACTCCAATTGATGAGATGACTTCGGCGTTTTCTGGAATGCTGTATTGAAGTCCCATTTTATTGGCGCAATACGGGACCAAAGACGCAGCTCCTCCTCCGCAACCGACGAGCCTCATACTCTCCTGGTCAAGCTGATATTTATCGGCCAATGCATTAATGCACGCGCTGACTTTCTCGTAATCCTTTTCGAGAATTTGTGTAGCGAGTTCCTCAACGGTAATTCCGAGTTTATCAGCAACAGGCTGCATAGCTTTACGGGCCGCGCTTGCGTTACCATGAGCAAAATATTTCTCGTCAATCAGGCCTAAAACGTTAGCCGCGTCGGTATTCGTGAAGCAAATCTTTTTCCCACTTTTGAGCCTAATCACAACGTAATCGCTCGGGTCTCCAGGTTTGGGGCTGATGAGTTCAATTTGGGGATCAACAATCTCTTCTTCGGGCGTAAAACAAGCATATTCACAGCCTGCAATGTGAGCACTTCTCGGACCAACGTCAACAACTTCTTTATCGTTAATACGAACCATAGAGCCGCCGGCACAACCTAAAATTCTAACGTCGAGCGAGCTAATATACGTGTCATGTCCTCCAATTTGAGCGTAATCAACTCCCGGCCTTCCGTTCTTAATAACGCCAATATTAGTTGTTGTTCCGCCGACTTCAAAGTAAATTGCGTTTGAGGCTCTGAGATACATTAACGACCCCATGACTGACGCGGCCGGCCCGGATAAAGCTGTGAGGATTGGACGTTTACGCATTTCCGAGATTTCCATAACTCCGCCGTCTCCTCGCATAATCATCAATGGAACCGTAACTCCGGCTTTTCTCACGGAACTTTCTGTAGCATTTGCGGTCGCAATCATCTTAGGCAGAATTGAGGCGTTAATCGCGGCTGTTCGTGTTCGTCGAGTTAAGCCGTAAAGTTTCGTAATATCCGAAGCCATCGTAGCAGGAACATTCTTACTTGCGGCGGCATCGTGTATCATTTGTTCCTCGTTCATGCTGTCGACACCGAAGGCCATCGAAGCGACGATAACTTGAGAGCCTTTAGCGATAAGTTCATCGACTGTAGAATTTACGAGCGCAGGAGTTAAATCTTTCTTCCGTGCGAAGGCATTGAAGACTTTGATGACTTTCTGCGTTTTCGGGTCAAGAACAATATCTTGAAGAGCAAGCTGACGTTTAGCCAAGAAACTCTCGAACCAACCTCCGGCAACTCCGAACACTCCGACATTAGCAACGTCACCTTCGATAAAAGCGTTCGTAGCTTGAGTTGTAGAGTGAGCGACGAATACGACATCTTCAGGCTTAATCCCGTTCTCGGCCATGCAGTTACGGAACGACTGAACGACTCCGGCAGCAACTCCATCTTTATCATCGTGAGTAGTTTTGACCTCGTTTTTGCCGATAATCTCATGAGTAATATTGTCCATCGCGACGCATTTCGTGTAAGTTCCGCCTACGTCAATTCCCATTCTTACGGAACGGCGTTCATTGTCTGACATGATAATTATTCCTTTCGTGAGAGTATAAAAAAAGTGAGAGTGATTAATTCTAACATTAACCATCTCTCACCGATTAATTAATCTTTAGCCGATCATCCAAGCACTGCCGAGTCCAGCAAGCAGGAGATACACAGCCGCATACTGCAAAATTCCAGTGGCGTAAGCGTTCGGGATTGAGAGCTTCAAGAAGTCGCGGCTTTCGACTTTCGTATAAGCAAGTCCCCAAGCAACCCATGACTGAGTAATGCAGCAGCCGATGTTAACGGTGATTGTTGGGATTGCGAACACGCCGTAAAGGAATGGGACTGAGAATTTCGCGACGTTTGAGAGAACTCCGAGAGTAGCAGCGCCGCACCCGACTAAAGTCATTGGGCCTCTGAACAATCCCATGAATAATAAGGCCGCAAAAACTACGCAAACGACAAATTCGGATCTAGGCATAATTCCGCCGATTACGACGTTGAAATACGGCGACGCATAAACAGCTACGGCGTTGAACATCGGAAGAGTTAACAGGAAGCCGACCAACGGAGCAGTATCAACAACGCCTTCATAATAGAGTTTATTAACGAGCTGGCAATTTTCCCTGAAAGTTCCTGACATTCTGCCGCAAAGGAACAGAGCCGCGAAACCAGCAATTACGAAGCCGCCGATGACTGAGAAGTTGAACGCAATGTTGAGAATTACGGGCACTACCGGGAGAATTAACGTGTAAATCGGAGCGTCTTTTTGTGCCGCCTGAGGAGTTCTCGTTTGAGCTGCCCACTGACGACGTGATTTCGAGCGGTTGAGATAGAACAACGCGAGCAACGTCGTAACGATGAGCATAATTGCGAGAGCGGCATATCCCCAGTGAGCGGCGTACCAGCCGAGAGTAAAATCTGGCATTTCTGATGGCTTAATGAAGAATGCGCGATACTGGGCAAAGTTTACGGGGTTCAAGTAAATTCCTGACGCGACAGCTCCCATGAATGAGAACATTGCGATAGCTTTCGGAACTCCGAGCGACATCAAGATTGGCAGAACGATAACGCCGATTGCGATAACCGGACCGGCTCCAGTCATTGACGTGAAGATTAACGCTGTTACGAGGTTGAGGAGTGAAATTGTTACGGCTGGTTTGTCTCCGCCAAGTTCTACGGTTTTACGAATTAACGTTGAAGCAATTCCCGTATCCATTAAGACGCGTCCGAACCATGCGCCCCAGCAAACGTTTACGAGAGTTGTTCCCCAACCTTCAGGAGCTGACTGATAAATCCCGTTGAGAATTTGCACGAGAGTTCTGCCAGTTCCTTCACCAAAGAGCAAGACGGGGTTAGCGGCTAAAAACTCCTTCGAGACAAACAGAGTTCCGAATAATGGCAAAACGGTCCACAAAATCGTAATGACCAAGAAGCCGATCATTAAGTTGAAACCTTTGATACAGTACCAAGCGAGAGCGAAGAATGTGAGGAGCAAAATTACACCAATAGCGTAATCCATTGAGAAAAATCTCCCTTCTGAGAAAAATTTTGAATTGACTAATTTAACGATTGATTGAAATTGTACGTGGATTTGTGAGATTTGAGAATAAGAAATTTTTGCGAACTGTAAAAATTCCACCCCTTACCAAGAAAGATAAAACGGTAAAGTAAAATAAGTGTCGTTGAAGCGGAAGAAACAATTAGAAAGAGAAATAACCAAGCGAAAAATTTAGGAGTGACAAGCTAATGAAAAGTGTAGTGAAAAAAGCAGCGGCGGTAGTAGTAGTATTAGGTATGCTGGGAATTTCAGGAGCAGCGATGGCTTCTCCACACGGCCGAGAACATAGACGTGATTATCGTTATGAACAACGCCAATATGAAAGATGCAGAGGAGGAGGGTATCAAGTTTCTAAACCTCATAAGCCGCCTCATCACATGCGACATGGGTACAGACGGTAAAAATTTAATCGGTAAGTAACAATATATCCGGCGCGAAGCTGACTACTTCAAAGCGTCGGATTTGTTTTGAAGACCGAAATGAACTAGTAAAATATCGAGACAGTAAAAATTTTACGAAGGAGTTAAATGGCATGATTATGAACCGAACCTACACACGCAGGCTGAGTAAAGTTCTCAATGATTTGGATGATGAGTTCAAATCGATGTGTGATACTTCAGCTTTTGCTCGAAAACTTACGCAGTTAAAATCATCTCCCCAGTCAGCTCGGCCCAGCATATTAAGTGAGCTGTATGAAATGCTGGACAGGTGTGGAATAAGCTATGAGATTGGCCAATCCAACGAATATTATGAGCACTTAGTGAACATGTCAGAAATATCGGACTCAGAAGATATTGAGAGGCGAATGCTCAATGCGTTGTTCTCGAAATTTCACGAGTTCCCCACGCCCGAACAGTACATGCTCAGGATAGTTGATGCGCTTTCGTCGAGTTCTGACGGCTGGGATAATGACACACTCAGGCTCCGAATTTTGAAGCAGTTCATCAAGTACGGAAATTATCTCTATGATGCGAATTACGAAGGCAAAATGACAGTAAGAAAATATGCTGGTCGGAAATTTGGCAGGGCCGCGAAGGACGATGAAGTTTTGGCTAATCTCGATGACGGTATTTTTGCATGTCTTGAGAACACGACGAAGGAAGAACGCAAGAAATATGCATTGATAAAACTTGCGGACGATTTAGCTTCAGGGAAGTTCAGGACGAGCGGAGCTACTAAGAAGGGTTTGTACATGTTTGCGATGGTCTACGGGATGACGTATTCTTCAGATTTGCCCGACAGGATTTTTGACGCAGACACGGACATAGAGAAAAACCTTTTCACCGATTACTACACGAATAATCTCATGCGCTTTATGTCTGAGGCTTATAAAAAGGATCTAGCTCACTTTGAAATTGATCCTTCAGGGCAGGGAATAAATTACAAGAATTTTGCCGAGATGGTATGTCTGTATTTTATCAGCAATGATTACACGCCACAGGAAAAAATCATGCTTTCATCCAGAATGATAACGGAACTTCAAAACTTTGAGCCTTCACAAGAAGAGATTTCCAGCCGCGACACGATGGCATATAAAGAACTTTTCACGGAGGAAATTCTTGCGCTTCCTGAGGATGAGTTCAAGAAGTTCATAGGGGAAAATTATAACTGTAAAACTGGCGGAACAATCGGAGGCATTCAGCTTGAGACTGAACAGAATACGGCGTTTGCTGAGTACCAAAGAATAATACGCAAGCTCAAAACACTTCTTCAATCTGAGCATAAAGACGAAGAGCCGTTTGACTTGTGCCGTTATGGTTTATGGTTCACGGATATAAATTCCTTGCGAGAGAACATGAACATTTTGGGTGAAGCCGACGAACAGAAGCGGGAGAACTTTTTTACTCTGCTTGAGGCTGTGAATGATTTTCTCGTCTCTGGTTCAGCTTTGAATGTGAAAAGCCCTGTGTTAATAACGAGGACTTCGATATTGGTTGCGTGGTATTACTATTTCAACGCAATTCACGAGGGCGACGCTCAAGGTATTTGGGACAGCTTCGAGAGCTTATACGATGCTTTCAAGGCTGGAATAGATCCAATACTTGAGAGTTCGGGTTATCAATTATTAAACGGCAGGAATATATTTGATTTGTTGATTACGTTTTCATCGTATTCATACGTGAATTTATAACAGGAGGTATGAGAGCTGACGAACTATTTTAGTTTACCCGGCTATTTTCATGATAGTGACGACAGGTTGAACCAGGACTTTGTGTTAGCTGGGAATGACGGAAGATTATACGCGGCTGTGCTTGCAGATGGAGTGAGTTTATGCTCGGCCTCACGAACAGGAGCAGAAGTCGCGTGTAAGGTTTTGTTGAAGTTATTTTTGCTCAAAGGAGATATGCTGCTTGATAATTCAGAGGCTTGTGATAACGAGGGAAAATCTCAGCTAATAATCTCGCACGTTTTGTATGAGCTTGCCGAGAAGGCTAAAAGTGAGGCCAGAGATTTGGAGGAATATTCATGTACTCTGTCAGGAGTTCTAGCTGATTCTGAGAGCGGGAAGATGCTGTATTTCAGTCTGGGCGACAGCATAATCATAGCGGTTTCACGATGCGGCTTAAGGTGCAGAATTTTAACCCGTCCCGACAACAATCATGAGGGAATTTGTGTAACAACGACGAAGGACGCGGCGGCAATGTCGAAATTGGGAATTGAGAGCATGAAAGATTTTGCTTCAGTGATTATCTTTTCTGACGGGGCATGGCGTGAGATTTTTAACAGAAACGTCATCAAAAACGAAGTCAAAGAAATTCTCGCGGTTCAGAATTACGATAAGTTGAAGGAGTTTTTGAAGGGCCGTGAAATTTTCGATGATTATAGCTTTATAGCACTAAATCTTGAGACATAACAGGAAGGGAGAAGAGCGCATGACACGAGAATATATACGCAAAGAAATTCAGCTTTACGGTGAGAGCGACGACGGAAAATTTACTCGTACGTTTAGGATTGCAGGTTCAGACATTCGAGAAGGAGGCTCATCTGTTTGTTATGAGGCGTATTACGATGGGAGCAGTCGCGGAGTTCTAAAGGAATTTTATCCTTATGGAATAACGTTCAAGCCTCGCAGTGAAGAAAATGGCCAGCTTGTTTGCAGTGAGGAATTCCAGCAGGAAATCGAAGACTTCAAACGAAAACTTCAAGCCTATATTTCGCCTTATATTGAGCTGCAAAAAATGAAACAACAGGATGAGAAAAAGGAGCTTAGTGTGTTTGTTCCTCCGTTTGAGATTTATTATGGTCTTGCCGAAAACAGCACCGTTTACATTTACACACCGCTTCCGAGATTTCTAACGTTTGAAGAATTTTGCAAGGAAATTCATGAACATCCAAAGTATGGAGCGGCGTATAAATTTATCCAGGTTATCGATGCTGTGAGATATTTAGCGAGGTGTGCAGCCGAACTCCAATCAGGCGGTTTAGTAAACAGGGATATAAAGCCTTCGAATATAGGTTTCTTCAGACGAGGTGATGAGCTTCAACCTCAGACGCTTGCGATGTTTGATGTTGATTCGGTGTGTTTTGTAGGCAGCAGCTCTCTGGAACGGGTATACAGTCACGGTTACACGGAGCCCGAAATCGACAGTCCGAATTATCGTCCGAATTACCAGACTGATATATATTCGATTGGTGCTGTTTTGTTTCATGCTCTTATAGTCAACGAGGAAGTGAGAAGTAATGACTTTCTTTACAAAGACGAGTATTATTCCCGGCTTGAAGAATTTGTTTCGTCTTCAGAATTAATTAAGAACGCGGGCGCTGACTTCAGTATAAAAGCTAGGTTGACTGAAATTTTACTAAGCTGTTTATGTGGGCGTGATAGAAGATATAGGGATCCACAGACTGGGATTGCTTTGGGCTGTGAAAAATTAATTGAGGACTTAGACGAGCTTTTTAATGAGTTCACGAAGGGGCGGACACTTTACGAAGAGCGTAAGAACTATTTAATTGATCTCGAGATGAACTCCAAGTTAGTACTGCAATATCACCTTTATCAATATCCGCTTTACAGCTTCATTGAAAATCGACAACGGGATATTAACGTCGTGATTTTGGGATGGGGGAAATACAGCGGCCAATTCTTAGATGCTTGTCTTCAGGCTGGGCAAATTGTAGACAGGGTCTTAAACGTGAAAGTAATTCTTGAGTGTTTGGCCGAACGCGACGAATATCTCAGAAACAGGCCAGCTCTCTCACAGTTCTTCAATGTTGACGGTTCTCTTGCTGGTAAACTTGACGACGGTTATGAAGTTTACGGCAATGTTAACTTTATCGAGATGCCTGAACTCAATCAGATTTTCGGCGATAATCCAGACGTTGAGCAATTACGCGGAGTTTTGGCCTTGTTGTCGGATGCTGCCTATATTTTTATCGACTTGAAGAACGACACTCAAAACTTGGAAGCCGCACACCGTTGTGCTGAAATCAGCAAAACTAGCTGCGTGAATTTTGTTCGTTTGAGTGAGAATGACAGCGATAATTTCGATGGGATAATTCCTGTTTATGTTAATGCCGATGTCTCGCGCTTCCCTGAGTTTCAAGAAATTGAGAGAATGGCATTCAACGCACACTTAAGCTGGCTTCCCGATATGAATATTGACCATGAGAAAATTCGCCGTGAGTTTCAAAATCCCTATAATCACATCTCGTCGTTGGCTAATGTTTTGAATGTGAAGTATAAACTTTTCAGCGTAAATCCGGAGTTCGATACTCTCAATTTTGACGAAGCTGCAAAAAGATTTTACGAGTTTCTGCAGTCCGAAGCTCCTGAGGACAGACGCAAATACAACGAGCTAATATGCTTTGAACACCGGCGCTGGACGACAGAAAGGCTCTGTGATGGTTGTATTCGTAAGCTGCCTGAAGAGTGCAAATCTGACAGCGATACCAGAGACCGTGAAAATATCGGCCGTCGAAGAGTAACACGTCATGTCTGTATAGTTCGAAGCAAAGCAAATCAAATTCTTCATGATGAATGGGACATGCACAAGTGGAACAATCCAGAGGCAGAGGAATTAGCCAAGCTGGATGAACTCGACAGGATGTCTGTAGAACTTCATTGTGTGTTTTTGTCGCAGGCAAAAGAGGCGATGAAAGAAAATATACTAGACGACAGCACGCTAGCGAGAATTTCCGGTTTGATTGAGAGTGAGCCACAGGCTTTGTCAGCTTTTCAGGATTTGTGTATCTGCATGAGGGACTTATTGACCGGTCTGAACGACGAGCGAGTTGAAACCGCCAGGAACAAAGTATCACACTACAGCAGATTGAACAGTGTATTCAAAGGATTGTTGAGTTCTGAGAGAATTTCATCAGAGAATAGGGAAGAAGCCGTAAGGGAGATTAAAGTTTTAGAGAGCAAGTTTCGTGTAATTTTAGACAGCATGAAATTTAGAGATTTCAAGCACTCGGATACTGATTTGATAGATAACGTCCCTTTTATACTAACGTACACGTATTCGAAAATCACAATGGTAATTCCTTATTTCGACGACATTAACGACAGGACGAAATTTTTCGGCAACGCAGCCTCAGCCATAATGATAAATCCTTCGAAGTTAATATATCTCAGTTTTCTTGAGGACGACGAGGACGTGAACAAACTCACGAAATCAATCAAGACTGCAGGAGCGTATATCACACGTAAAACTCTTAGGGCCGAAGTTGAGTTCATTATCGCCCGCCCTGATTACATAGAACTCCCGGAAGATTTAGAGGGAAAAATCCGAGACGCTTTTAACGGAGCTGACGTGAAAATCCTGAACTCATATTCAGTGTTCGAGGCCGCAGAAATTTTTGCCCAAGAACTTGAACTTGAACGCTCAAATTCAGAACGGGGCAGTGTGTTTGCGATCGAGAAGAATAGCGCATATTTATCCGGAGTACTTGAAGGAAGCGGGCTTTATAAATTATTTTCATACTACAAATTTAACTCAAACACAATGAAATTTATTGAGGCTGTCGGCTGTGAATTGTTTAGATACGTGCGCAAGTCTCATGCTTTAATGAGGTCCGATATGTTCGTTGTGAGCAAGGGAAGCGGGCCTGAGTTTTTCAGGGATTACGCCAAACTGTGGGATAAATACCGCAATAATAGAGCAGCGTGGAAGGCATTGTGCGACGGCTTAAGGGATCACGACAAAGAGACTAGCAAGATAGCGGAGTTCCCGATGAGGCGTGAGGGTCAGAAAAATTCTACTGCTGAGACATTGAGATATATTCTGCCTTCTGGATGTCGTGAAGCTGTTCAAGTTATATTTTTTGCGTTGAAGAAAGACGCTGTTATTGAAAATGTGAGTTCTATAAGGAGCTACACAACGAACACTTTTGAAGTATTAATCTCTGACAGGTGCGGTTATGGTAAAAAGTATGATGAGCTTTTAGGAAATCCTTACAGGCTTATGAGTTCTGACGCTGTGAGTGTGAATGATGACGACGGCCGGAACTTAGAGATTATCTTCAACAATCTGATGGTTGAAAGTGCCGCAATCCCTAATTTTGGTACGGAGAAGTGTAACAAAGTTCTCGAGCTTATGGAGTTTTTTAGAGGCTTGGGCTTTGTAATTAACCTTCGAGTAAACAAGAATAGAGGGACAATGAGTTTCAGCTATGCTTCGCGTGAGATAAAGGAACTTATGACGAAATCGGGCCGGATACTCGAAATCTACGTTTATCATAAGGCGCGTGAAGCTGGGATTTTTGACGATGTTATTTCAAGCCTTGAGATCAAATGGGGGCAGAGTTTGAATATCAAGAACGAGTTTGACTGTGTACTCACTAAGGGTTTTCGTACATTGTTCGTCGAGTGCAAGGCCAGGAATGTACTTGAACAGGGAATGTTTAATCAGGTTGCGGGTTTGTCGCGTCTTGGCATTAATGTTATCCCGGTTCTTGTAGCTGACACGGGCGGCATTGAGGAAGGCAGAGCGGCGAAGATTAACCGAGATATGAGGGAGCGAGGCCGTGAGCTTGGAATTGTAACGGTCTGGAAGATGAACGAGATTGAGAATATTGGCGTTGTTTTGTCGAGGATCATCAACGGAACTTACACTCCCCAATTGTAATTTGATGACAGGAGATTGAGCCATGAGGAAATCCCGCCGGCTGTATCGGATATAGAACCTGAGCCGTATTTTCTGAAAGTCTCGCAGTTCATACGCTGGATCGAGGGCAAAAATGACGGAGCTCTAGCTATTCTTGTTAAACGCATTCAAAGAAGCCTTGAAGGAAAAACTCCTCCGGCCAATCTCCCGAAAAGACGAACAGCCCACAGCATAAGGAAGAGAATAATCACAGCATGTTTAGCGTCAGGCGTTTTCATACTCTCATATATTTATTGGCCGTTGGTAAAATTAACTTTCAGCAAAAACTTTTCGAGTATTAAGGGGCTGGGAAGTGTTCAAGCTGGCGGCGAGTGGAACAGCAGAACAAATTTTGAGAGCTGTGATAGCTATTCTTAATTCTCTTCCTGACAGTCAAGATATTATCATTTTGGAGCACATTATGGTGTAGATACGGTGCTGTCTCTAGCTGTTGAACGTAATAATCCCGAAGTGATAAAGCTGCTTTTTAACGCTGATCCCCAAGAGAAGCAGAGAGATATTTTGACTGGAAAAATCCCTTATGGTTATTGGGGAGGCATACGCTCTGGGAATATTCAGAATACGGAGCCGATGTAAACGCCCAATCTCTTGAAGGACGAACAGCGTTAATCGAAGCAGCTCATTCAATTTCATCTGAGAGAGTCGGAATTCTTCTTGAAGCTGTGGCAGATATAAATATTCAGAGCTATGACGGAACTACAGCATTACTTGAGGCAGTTATGAATATGGGTTCGTTTTCTCAATCTGTGGAAGACGTATATAAAATTGTAAGTATGCTTATTGCTTTAGGGGCAGACGTAAATCTTCAAAGGTATGATGAAAATTTTACCACTTTGCTTTGCGCAGCTGAGAAGGCTTATGCTTTGATTGAACTCCTTATTGAAGCTGGAGCTGATATAACTGTTCAAGATTTCAATGGGAAATATCCTGCTGATTTTGATGAAGGCGGCAACACTTCGAGCAGAGACAGCGGACATAGCTGACAGTTTTTCAGCCAAGTTCAGGCTAACTATGGATTATGAATATCTAGGATCTGTTTATTCAGAAGCTAAGAATTATGCTGAAGCCAAAAAGTTTTACACCGACTGTTAATATCAGTCCGCTTTTTCTGGATTATATTGAGTGCGGCAAGATAGTACTGCGTAAAAATGATTGGGTTCGTGCGAAGGAGTATTTTTATGACGCACTTGCTTTGATTAATCATGATGACAATTTCACGGAGTATACTACAATTCCTCAAGAACAATTTAATAGCGCATGGGAAGAAACGCTCCAAACGAACAAAGCGGGGACGTTTATAATCCAATTATGTTCAGAGAAATATTTATTAAGTTAATTAATCTTCATTGTCCTATTAAACGTGTCGAAATATTCAGTATCTACCATAGAAATTATGAAAAAGATTTGTTCAGAGTGCCATTTTAAGAATTTATTCATTAATTCTTGAGAATAGTTTATATTAATATCAGCGAGGAAGTCATGAATCCAGAAATCATTATGAGCAAATAAATATAGTTCAGCACTGCGAAGTCTGTGAATTGTTTCAAGTATACTATACCTGTCATCTGCGGCAGGACACATACTGCCCCATATCATAGCGATTGAATAAAGTTGTTCGTCAGAAAATTTTTCTAGAAAATTATCAACGTCTTCATAGTTTGTTTCTTGATGTCGAATATTGTTTTAGTGATAATATCCACGATAATTTTCTCCTTTCACATTGAGTTGCCGCCAACTGATAGCCAGAGAGTGTTCTTCGCACGCTTGTCTATATAATATATTTCAACAATTATTTACTTGAAGGAAAATCAGTAAACGTAATGAAAAGATGTATTAAATACGAAAAAATTCTTGTGTTTTTTATTTTAGATTGAGTGATGGATTATCACTAATGGTTGTACCGTTATTATCAAGCATTCAACCATCATAAAGAAGTCCGTCAAGAGTATCATTACTATTGGTGTTTGTGGTTATGTATTTCATAATATCTTCTATGATTATTCTTCATTGGTATTTGAGCTAGATTGTTTAACGGCTTCAATAATTTTATAGGCGGAGTTGTTAAGCATCTGAGCAGTAGAGAGCATACAAAATTGAGCTTGTTGTAGAGCGTCTAGAAGCTGTCTAATTATCTGAATATATGTGTCAATAAGTTCTGTATTATCTTTATTCTCAGTCAAGAAGAACACTCCAATGTTATGTAATGATAAATATAAATTTTCACCATAAAGTAATACGCAAAAAGTGATATATGAACAATGAGCACGATACTAAGAGTGATGAAAGAAGTAGAAAAAATCAATGCGGTGTGGTCTAGAAGTGGATAGCCAGAAATATATAGAGCAGAGATTAAATATTCCTATTAGGAAAGTGGGAATTAGTTCATGTATTGATGTTGCGAAACAAAAAGCATAAATAATAACCTAATGAAAATGATAGATGTTATTAAAGTAATTGAGCGTACTCCTTGTTATTGGGAAGAAGTATCACGTTTAGAATTTGCGTGTTTACTATATAAAGCAATGGAGGAACAAGGGAAAAGTGAAGAAGAATTATCGGAGAGTTCTGGAGTATCGCGGAGGCATATTTCAGAAGTTTTGGGAGGTAATGCGTCTGGATTGAAGTTATCGACGATGTCTCGTTTAATGTATGAACTTGGAGAAAAAATTAATTTTAGTGTTCAGCCAATAAACAGCTGCGAAAATTCAGCACCTGAATATTAGGACATCATTGTTGCTAGTAGGAATACGATACCCCAAAACGACACCGGTGTCGATGTGGGTAGATTTAACACTTATCCCTCAAATGATATTAATTAAGCCGACAAGAAAGCCGAAAGTCCGAGATGCAGGATATTCCGGCAAAATTTTTTGTATGGAGAAAAACTCTGAGTTATCCTAAATTAACGCTAATAGACTGAGCAAGGTTACGAATAGCATCTTCGGATAACTTGCTAATTTTTGAGATTGCCGACAAAGGATAATTATCTTTCAGCATATCTGTAGCGACGCGCTTGCAGTCGTCATATACTGCTTGCTCTAAAACTTTTTCCTGGTCATACTCAGTAAGGAACATACCTTTCACCTCAGCTTTTAAGTATGTATTATTGAAATAATAAATCGGAACAAAAAATGATAAAACACAAAATCAAATTTTGTTTTCTGAGCATTAATATTTACTAAAATTTTTGGGGAAGTGAACGAGATGAATGTGAGGATTACCAGTGTAACGTTAGAAAATTTCAAGAATGTGAAATTTGGCAAAATAGCACTGGAGAACATTAGAAAGCCATATAAGTCTAGCGTAGTAGGCTTATATGGACAAAATGGTTCTGGTAAGACAGCATTTATTGACGCATTAGAACTTCTGAGGTATGTGCTTTGTGGAGCGCAAGTACCAGAAAAATTTTCGGATTATATTAATGTGGATGTAGAAATAGCGAGGTTGACGTATGAGTTTCGAGTGGAAACGCCGACGTGTAAAACGACATTAATTTATAAGTTTGAAATGAAAAGTGTTCCTGATGAGCGTGAGCAAAATTTAGATGTAATATCTTCATTGAAGAAACGAGTTCTGATCCAAAAAGAACTTTTGAAAAGTCCGTTGCAAGTTGGAAAAAGGAACAGGATGGGTCGTATTATTGACACAGATTGTGAAGAAGCGTTTTTACCCGATACGAAGTTGCAGCTTTTTTCTGGAAAGACAGAGAGAATAAATATTTTAGTGGCGAGACGACAAGCGGAGACATCATCACGTTCATTTATATTTTGTAAGGATTTCTTAACAGTTATTCGCCGTCAAGTTCAGAGTAATAATAACCCCGAGTTAAAATTTTATGTTTCGTTGATAGAAAGTTTAGTGGAGTTTGGGAATTATAGTCTTTTTACGGTAAATACCTCGAACTCTGGATTAATAAGTTTGAATGCGCATCCGTTTATCTTTAAGCAGGAAAGAGCGATAAGGACATTAATGCTTCCCATAGAAAGACCTATAACGCTAGGACTTAGGGAAAAAGAATTAGTAGAACAGGTGATAAGTAGTATAAATGTGGTATTGCCGCAGATAGTTCCAGGTTTAACGATAGGAGCATCTGAGCTTGGGACGCAAATACAAGATAATGGAGAGTTAGGATATATAGTACAACTGACGTCGCGAAAAAATCGAATAGCCTTAAAGAATGAGTCAGAAGGTATAAAGAAGATAATTTCAATTCTTCATCTTTTAATCCAAGTATATAATCAATCTTCGATAACCGTAGCAATAGATGAACTAGACACCGGAATATTTGAATACCTCTTAGGAGAACTTCTAAGAATAATATCTGAGAAAGGGAAAGGGCAATTAATATTTACCTCACATAATCTTCGTCCATTGGAGACAATAGACAGAGGCTTTGTAGTATTCACGACGACGAACCCCAACCGTAGATATGTAAGAATGACGAATGTGAAGAGTAATAATAATCTGCGTGATTTCTATTATCGGGATATTATGCTAGGTGAACAGAGTGAAGAATTGTATAAGGCGAAGAATAATGCGGAGATAGCTTTTGCGTTTCGAGAGGCAGGAGAATACGATGCCACGTAAGAAGGTTGTGTTTGTTATTGTTGAGGGTCCTTCTGAAGATGAAGCCTTAAGTCTATTATTGAGTAAAATATATAAACAATCAGAAGTATTTGTGTATATTGAGCATGGAGATATAACGACGCGAAGTAAATCGAGCAATATTTTAGCCAACATAGGAAATTTAGTGAAGAGTTATGCGAAATCGAACCATTTTGATAGAGTTCATTTTCAGGAAATAATTCACATAGTAGATACCGATGGGTCATACGTTCCAGATGAAGCAATTGATGAAGATTTATCAGCAGGAAGTCCAAAATATACATTGACAAAAATTTTCACTTTGGACGTGCTTGGAATATTATCAAGGAACAGAGTTAAAAGGGATTGTTTAGAGAAAATATCATCTACGAGTAAAATATGAGGAATACCATATCAAGCATATTATATGTCTTGTAATTTGGACCATGTTTTATATGACAAAATGAATAGCTCTGATGACGAGAAGGAAAAGGACGCAATAAAATTTGCGAAAAGGTATAAAGACGATGTATCAGGATTTGTAAAATTTATTTTGTGTTCTGATTTCTCTATAAAAGAAGAATATAGTAAATCTTGGGAATATATTAAAGATGGTTTACATTCTTTAGAACGCCATACGAATTTTTGCATTTGCTTAAATCAGGCACTATCTATGAAGTGTATGTTATAGAGATGACGCTTCTGCTTTCTGTAGTTAAGAATAATATAAGTTGCGAGTGTAAAAAAGAGGCAGTTTTGACAGGATATCCCCTTAAAAGCCAGTTATAGTGTCAAATTATGCGTTTTTTGACAATAATAAAGAAGCCCGCCCCGTAAATCAAGAGCGGGATTTTTTATGTGCTCAAAGAATTTATAAGCGTTGTTAAGCATTTTACGTTCATCGATATTAAGCCACCTCATGAAGCGAATTTCTTCATCTTCATTAAGTCCATTCAAAGGGTCCATTGCATTTACAGAAGTATCAAGTCCCTCCATCAGACCCTCCTGCCCTATAAAACTCTTTTAGGTATTTTAGCATTTTCTTCTTATCTCCGAATTGTGCGGCAGATTTAGCATTGTAAAGAGCTTCTCCGCGTTTAGTCTGAGTAAAGCTATCATTCTTTCTGTCTAAAACTTTTTCTTGGAATTGCTTTTTCTTGGAGATAATAAACCAATAAGCTGCTTCTTCTGGTGTTTGTTTGTAAGCGAGAGAGCCTGATAAATCCCAAGCTGGAGAGTGAGGTTTTCCCGTGAGAAATTTATAATACCAGTCAAGAGCGAATGATGAAGCTACATATTCTCCGTTGTCTCTAATGTTTGAAGGATGTCTTATATCGGGATAAAGCCTTCTGCCTGTTAATAATTCTATAGCGGCTTTAGCGTAAGGATTGATATTATTCACAAGTTTACTAACCGGCCCGCTTGCAATATTAGATGCTAATTCACCGAAACTCATTTTACCGTCGAAAATATTTTTGAGGTCTTTTGTGAGCGTATCAATTCCTAATGTCTCGAAGAAATCAATGGCAGACCCTAACCTGTTGAGATACAGGACATCGCCGGTATATTCATTTGTCCATAAAGCTAAGTGTGGTTGATTACGAACATCAGGCGTAAGTTTTTCTTCAGTATTGGAGTTTAACCAGTTGAAGATAGAGAGTATCAGCATTAAAGGCATAGCGAGCGCGAGAGTAATAACAAACCTGAGAATGTAGACAGGAGATTTCTTAAGTATCTTGCTTATACGCTTAATAAATTTTCTGAACCTGTCATCATCGTTATTGTCAAATCCCTCATTGTTAGGTCCTTTAGGAGGTTTATTATTTCCGCCGTCTCCGAAGCCGCCAAAGTTGTTAATAAAGTTCTCAGCGTGTTTTTTAATCCAATATTCAAGGAAGCTGTTACCTGTCCAAATATTTTTATACATCTGGATTGATCGTTTGAAGTTAACTTCGACCCATGAAATGAAAGACATAATACCGTTATCTCTGAGCCATTGAGAATTTTCACTTAACTGGTCATAAGCTCCTAAATTTTCATTGGCGAGTTTGAAGGCCATATCGTAAATATTATCTTGCAATACATCAACTGCAGCATAACGCAAGATATTTTCTCTAAAGTTAGTCAGAGTGCTTGCGAGTTTCACGTAACCTTTTATGAATTGCACAGGCATTTTAGCGGATTAATCTCTTTCTGTTTCTCGAAGAGGTGAGCAAAATCCTCTAAATCCTGCCAGTTCTCAATCTCATTAATAAATTCGTTAGTTAGACCTCCACCGCGTTTTTGAAACTCTGCAAGAAGACCTGTAGGAACTCCGCCTTTAAGCATAAAGTTAGATAATTCCTTGCACGCCTGATTGAAATAGAATAATGCTCCAGGATTGCCCTGTAATACCGCTTCAATGTCGCCGAAGAAATTTCGCCAATTATACTTAAAGACACGTCCTCCTGCTGGAGTAAGTAATATCCATTTTTTGAAAGCGTTCATGCTTTTTCGTGCGGCTTGAGCTAATAACCCTTGAGGTTGTTTTTTGCCGAGTTTGTTTAATGTTTCAGCGAGTTTAGAAGGAATGCACCAAAGCTGTTTGTTACCACCGGAGTTAATAGCGTTACCGAGTTCAGAGAGTGGCACGCCTAAAAGTTCGTCTAAATTTTCCTGAGCGATGAGTAAGACATTTTCGGGGACAGTGTTAGCAGAGAAGACTAATCTACTATCAGATGGAGCCCAAAGTTCATAATCGTCTGGAATTAAGTCTTGCCATTTTACAAAATTTTCGCCGAGTAATTTTTTGAGTTTTGCGTTTTTATCAAAGTCACCGCGTAAAAATCTTTGAGCTGTGCTTCTAGCCCTTGATTTTCTTTCGAGGCCAGATAACCAGCCGATATATCGTGTAAGCTGTTGGCGTTCATTATTGTTCAGGCGTTCAAGAGTTCCAGCATTAACGAGAGAATGAATAAGTTCCGCCCATTCATGATTATTTCCTTCAGGTAAGTCTCCGGCTTTTGCGAGTTTGAATAATCGTGAAATAGATTGAGCCTGCTTATGAGTAAGTTGACGTTCAAGAAACTCTGTAGCGTATTGTCTTCTGAACTCTTCTGGAACGCCTCGTAAGGTATTCATAATTTCATTGAGAGCATTTTCGATGTTTTGTTTGAAAGCCTTTTGCTTGAGTTCTTCGATAATGTCGTAACTATCTCTAAGCTGTTTAAGTGTTCGAAGAATTTTAATATCGCCGTTCATTCTAGTCCAGACTTCTCCCATAGCCATAATCCAATCTGAGCTAATATCTTTTTCGGAACCTTCTCTGTGTTTTAGGTATCCTCTGCGTAACGGATTTTTCATAGTTGCTCTATGAACACCGCCCTTAGCCTGACTGTAATACTCGAGAACAATATGTCTGAAGTAATGTTTACGCTGTAATTTATTGCGAATATCGAACATCTGTAAGTCGTCAGCGGCATCAATGAGTTGTTCAGAAATATCGCGTCCTAAAATTTCAGCTTTATCAATAGCGTCTTGAACAACGGGATTATTATTAACTTCGTGCATAATATTATTCAAGTCATATTCAAGAGTTGCAGGATTATAACCGTAAGGCAATGCGGCATCTGGGTCATTTTTGAAAGTCTCTTTTAAGTCCATCAAAATCATAGCTCGCTCGAATAAATCGAAGTCATCAGGATTTAAATTTTTAATAGCGGCTCTTAAACGTAAAATAGTTTCCTGAACATCAGCTTTTCGCTCGCGCTTAAGTTTGCGTAATAATTCCTGAGCGTAAATTAATTTGTCGTCTCCTCTAAGCTCCGGTAAATCAGATAAGAACCCTTTCACGGATTGTTTAGCGAACTCTTTAATTCTTTCAAGCAATTTTTGTTTCTTAGGTTTCTTGGCGGATTGATAACGTTTTTCCGTTTCGTCCTCAATAAATTTGTAATTGGAGTTCTGAACGTTTACATATGGGTTATCATCAGGATTTAGCCTGAAGAACGGGTGAATGAAATGAAGATTATTCGGGTTGCTTGCATTGATTGAGCCGTTAATTTCGTCGGTGGTTTGGTTCATAATGTCATCTGCAGAGCGGCCAGAGGTAATGCTAACGACTGGGAACTCTTCAATTAAATTTTTCAGGAAGACGTCATCATATTTTTTAACAAATAATCTTCGTTCACCGTTAATAATTTCGAGTAAAGCGCCTGCATCAAGGAACACTTTTTCTTGGAAGAAGTGCGCCGGTAATCATATGCTTCTTCTCTGTATAAGTCTTAGACATTTTTGCAATTTGTTCAGCCCACAATCTTTCAGCTTCAGCTTCAGAAACTTTAGTGTAACGTCTTAATTGTCTTGGTGATTGATTATTGAGAATGTGTTCTGTAGCTGTATTATGATATTTAGGGTCAGGTGAGAATAAAGAAAAGGCCTGTGAAATATCACCAGTTTCAATGTCGGTTTCAGAGCGTTTACGAGGCACAGCCGCTACAATTATGCCAGTGTCTACAAGAAAGAAATCTTTTGCTCCTTTTAGTTTAACATTTCGCCAAGTTCTTGGTCTTAACGGATGAGTAAGCTCTAGTTCCAAATACCTTGTTTTTGTACCGAACTCAGTATCTTCACGAATTACTATATTTTGGAGAATACTAATTTTTTCTGCATTTATATTCTCAGTCCTAATGTCGAGCATATTGTGAGCTTTAGCTATCGCTTTTCGTTCTTGAATGCATTCTTCGAACATATCAAAAAGTTTTTTCTGGTCGTCGACTTTCATAGAAAGAATACGATTAAGAAAGCGCGTAACATTTGGTATTTTCTTGGGGTCGCCTCCATAGCTAAAGACTTGAGGGTCAAAACCTAATTGCTCGAATATATTAATAGCATTGGGCAGTAATGTTATCTTGAAGAATAAATCTTTAGCAGCGTCCTGAATATAGCTAGCTTCGAGATTATCATCTTCGGAGAATAAGCCTTGAGTAGTAGTTTTACGTTCACCGGAAGTTAAAGCCCCCATTTGTTCAAGTCTTCTTGCAATGGTGGATAAAAATCTTTTCTGTCCTGGAATATCCGTAGTAACAAGGACATATTCGGGTTTATGAGCCTCATTGCTTCTATGTGAGCGTCCTAATCCCTGAATAGCTTTATCCGCTCTCCATCCGGGTTGAAGCAGGTAATGAATGCGTTTTTGCTGATTTTTGTATTCTTTGCTTGCATGATAACTTGCTCCTGTGCCGCCTTTTTCTGAAAAAATCAGAATACGTTTTCTGCCGTTGTTGAAGTCATTAATTTCTGCTTGGAGTTTACGTTCATTGCGTTTTTCTTCAACACGTCTGCCGTTGGCATCTCGCACAAATCTTCTTGAGCGTCCTGTAATTTCTGCGATGTTCTCATATCCGAAGTGTTCAATAATCATATCGAGCGGGCTTTCAGGGAATTGCTGAATAGAGTTTACATCGTCGATTAATTTTTGACGCATTCTTAAAGCTGTATCATTGATTACAGGTTTTCCGTTACTATCAAGGACAGGACGTGAGATTATATTCCCGTCATCGTCTTCAGCATCTTCCATTTGGTGAACAGGGAAACATGCTTCAAGAAAGTTAATCAATACTTCTTTAGGTGAAATGTCTAAATCTTCGTAAGAGAAGTCCTCACCGCTATTCTTTAATTTAGCAACTGCGTCTTCTTGGTTGGCTTCGAAAGTATTTGTAAGCTGAATGACTATTGAGTTGTTTTTCTTTAATTGCTGCTCAATGTCTTGAATAACAGCTGGTGTTTGGAGACTAATAATAATCTGGTTAAAAAATCTCTGGTGAGTACCCCAAAATCTGCTGATAGCTCCGCCCATTCCTTTAGAACTTTCTCCGCCGCAAAGTTCAAGAGCATCATTAATATGTTGCAAAATAATCTGCCAGCATTCAGCAAGTCTGTCGTAAATAGCGACTTGATGAGGAGTAAGATTATGCAGAAGAGTTCTGAATGTAACATCTTCAGAACCTCCATAAGGGCCAGCTCTTTGAGATAATGAACGGGCCATGAACAAGCCCATAGCTTTCAAGTCTCTTGCGACAAGCTCCATAGCGGCAGTACCGCCTTTACTAATGGACGAGACGAAATCATTTTTATCTACAAATGGAGAATGTGCGCCGCTCCAAAGTCCTAATCTGTCGAGCATAGCTAAGTTTTTAACTTCAGTAGCACCAGTAGCAGAAACATAGAGTATTCTTGCATTGGGGAAGCTCTTAATGAAGTCTATAGTCTTAATTGCTCTTTCAGCAGGTTTTTTAGTTCTTCCGCCTTTTGTTGATGATAGGACATTATTAACGTTGTGAGCTTCATCAAGTACGATGACACCGTCAAAGTCTTCGCCTAGCCATCTTTTAAGCTGTTCAATTCTAGCTCCTGATGATTTGCCGCCCATGTAACTATAAGCTGTAAAGAGAATGCCGTCTTTTTTGTCAATATTTTCAGTTGGAGTTTTAATACTTTCATGAGCAAAAATATCATCGGGGTTATTTCCTAAACCGCTCCAGTCTCTTTTAGCGTCTTTAATTAGAGAATGTTTGTCGCTAATCCAGACAGCTTTGCCTTTGCCGTTGCCGTGTCGTAACTGGTCCATAATAATCCCTGAAATTTCGCGGCCTTTACCTACACCAGTACCATCACCAATAAAGAAGCCTATGCGTGTACCATCAGGATTTTTTCTCATGAAAGCTCTTCCAGCATAGAGTACAGCTTCTAACTGAGCATCGCTAAGTCTGCCTTCGGTAATTACATTCTCCGGAAGATTGGGAAGGTATGTAGCCGGCGGGAGAGGAACGGAACTCATAGCCTCGCTTTCGACTAAATCAGCAGGGTGATGATGAGAGCCTTCAATTTTTATTGACGGGATGTAAGTTTGATAAATGCCGATTTCTTGATTTTCGGGGGTATCAGCGTCAACGTCTAAATCTTTATCTTTGTTTATAGTTTCAATTTTAGGGCGATAAGCGTCTTCAATTTTTTGGAGTTCTGAATTAATTTCGTTTTCTGATTTTTGAGTAACTTTTACGCCTGATTTACTCCCTGCTTTTGTATCTGAAACGATGTTTTCTTCTGGTGTCTTTGCTGGCTTTTCGATTTTAGGTTGAGGCGTTTTGGGTGAGTTGGTGTCGTTTCTGTAGGCTCATCTTCTGTAGTAATATCTTCTCCGTTTTTCATTTTATTAACGAGCTTGATAATCTTATTGGTAATTTCAGCTTTTCTCATTGAACCTTTTAGTTTCGTGTTAAGCTCATTAAGTGCGAATGTCTTTAACTTCCCGACAGTCCAGCCATTTAAGAGAATAGTCATATCTTCAGTATTTGGAGAGGCCTCAAGCAGTTTTTCTAGCAATTCAGCTTCATTAGGATTTACGTGCTGTTTCTCTGTTGGAGATTGAGGTGTTGCAGGTTTCGATGTTAACTTTGGTTTTTCCTGTTCATTCTTTTCCTGACTAGTTGATGAAGTTTGAGACGCTAAAACAGGTTCTCTATTTTCATTTTTCGTATCGTTATTTTGATAGTTCCACGAAATATATTTGACGTATTCGTCTGAACCTTCCGGTTCTTCAATTTCGTGAACTTGAATTAAGCCTTTCTTTTCTAGGTCTTTAATCATGGAGAAAAGTGGTTCATGCGGCCAGAATAATTCATCTTCTAAATCATCAACAGCGACAAAGTTATCTCCGTGTTCCCCATCATTGAGCTTGTCAAATGCTTCCTTAAATTTTTCAGTAGAATATAAATTGTCTGGCTCAGGTTCGGAACTTGTGTCATCTTGTGTGTTGTTGGTACTAGATGGCTTTTGTTCGTTCCAGCTGATTTTATCACTTCTCCAATTGGATGTGTGTCTATTTTCTCTGGAACTATTTCCGTTGGGGGCACAATAATTTTCGGCGTTTCTTCAACCTTGACGGGCTTTTCGGTTGCAGGCTCCAAATGGAAAATTTTTTCAGGCTCTATATCAGTGATAGTTTCAGACTTAATACGGCTTTGAACATCAGATATTACGGCTTTTGCGGGCTCTCCTTGCTCAATGCGCTTGGAGATTTCTGCTTGCTGTTCTTCCGGCATTTTCGTTACCTGATACGCCGCGTTGATTGATAACTCTTTCTTGCGTGTCGCTTCGATTACCGGCTCAGGTGCTTTGTCGAGAACAGCCGTAGCGTGTTCATATGTATTATGTGATACTCCGGCTAGTTTTCCTAATTCTTCTGTTGCTCTACCCTTGCCCAATTTTAGGCAAGGGTCTGCTTTGCCCGCTAGCATTCTTTTTCCCGCCTGAGCCTTCACAGCTTCTTCACACTTCCGCACCATCTCTACACGTGCCAAATCGCTCAAATTCCGGCGTGATAACTGGTTCTGCAACATCCACAGCTTGGCTTCATCCTTCGTCGCAAATTCTTTTTGGAGTGTCGTAAACGGAAGATTATGCTTCGTGCAAATTCGATAGCGATTATGCCCGTCAATGATAATATTTCCCCAAAGGATAATTGCATCTCTACACCCTTCATCAAGAATGCTTTGCTCCAAGCGGGAAAATTCATCCTCAGTTAATGGCGGGATTAATCCCGATAACTCTTCATCAA
>ERZ842401.527-NODE-527-length-55898-cov-8.169153_pt1 | contig 55898 bp, 43 predicted proteins | sample MGYA00521270_ERZ842401 | MGnify/ENA primary metagenome ERZ842401 (study PRJEB31892, sample SAMEA3878208) | bioreactor metagenome | biome: Moose rumen | place: Sweden | collected 2011-10 | study: EMG produced TPA metagenomics assembly of the PRJEB12797 data set...
ACGACTATAAAGTTCATCGAAAAACCAACCCAGACACACTGGATGAAACACTACCTTTTTTTATTGTATTTCACAGAATTATAGTATCTTTGCAGTCGTGAAAATACGTTTCATACCGGCAGAATAACAAGATAAACATGCACAAATATAAAGTATTCATAAGCAGCGTACAATCAGAGTTTTCAAAAGAACGGCAGATTGTTTTTGACTTTATCCATAACGACGAGTTGATGGGACAATACTTTGAGCCGTTCATTTTTGAACAGATTGTTGCGCAAGATGCAAATCCTCGCCAATTATATTTGGATGAGGCGTCCTCGTGCCAGGTTTATCTCCTGTTGATGGGGAAGAGGTATGGCAATGTTTTGCCGGACGGCATTTCTCCAACCGAGAAAGAATATCAAGCTGCAGGAGAGGGCAATGCTTGGAGAGTCGCATTCATCAGCGATTTGGACGGACAGCAACGTGAAGATGCGGAAGAACGTTTCTTCCGAAAAGTTCAGAACGAGCTTTCATACCGTGTCTTTTCTAATCCTTCTGTCCTGGTGTCGCTGGTCAAACAATCGCTGTATGCGTATCTTAAACACAAAGGCGTTATACAAACATTAAGTTTCGACGAACAGACCCGCGATGATGCCTCTATGGCCGATATTGATGCAACGAAAATCAAAGAATTCTTGCATCAGGCCCGTCAAAAACGAGGGTTCCCATTGGCCGAAGACTCCGACCCAATCACGGTGCTCCGGCATCTGAGATTGTTGCGGCAGGACAAGCCCAGCAATGGAGCGCTGCTAATGTTCGCCAACGACCCGCAATACTTTTTCCCCTCTGCGGTGGTCAAATGTGCGTGGTTTCTCGGCACAGAGACGGTAAAACCTATCGAAGATTATAAAACCTTCGAGGGCGGAGTGGCAGATCAAATCAGCCAAGCCACCAGTTGGGTGATGTCGAAACTGTCGGTGCGTTTTGGCCAGCGAAACGTGGAGGCGCAAAACGAGGTTGAATTTGAGATACCGCGATCCGTCATCTTCGAGACCATTGTGAATGCCGTGGTCCATCGCGACTACAACAGCACGGGGAGCGTGCAGGTTTCCGTATTCCGTAACCGTATTGTGGTACGCAATCCGGGGACGTTGCCTGTTGAACTCACCAAGGCCGACCTGATGAAAGAACACGGCTCTTATCCACATAATCCGTACTTGGCGGAAGTCTTGTACCAGATGGGCTTTATCGAGAAATACGGCACAGGCATCACAGAAAATATCCGCAGGATGCAAGAGGCGCGTCTTCTTGCTCCGGAGATAGACTTGAGCACCGAGTTCATTACCACAATCTGGCGCGATAATGATGCAACTAATATTGGAACTAACCTTGGAACTAATATTGGAACTAATAATGCAACTAATAATGCAACTAATGATGCAACTAATGATGCAACTAATGATGCAACTAATGGTGCAACTAATGATGCAACTAATGGTGCAACTTCTAAAGATTATTTAGCTGTCAATAAGCGTATTATAGATAGAAAAGTGAAAAAGAAAGTAAGAAAAAGAATGACAGAGCAACAATTACAGGAATGCATCGTTGAGGCTTGTTATGTGGAACATTCTATTGAGGAGCTTGCTAAACTGTTGGGAAAATCAGAGTCGCACATACGAAACCGATTCATTACCAATATGGTTGCAGACGGAATTCTTTTGCGAACCAAACCAGTACACTCTTCAGGTCAAACATACATGACAAATCCAAAACTTGACAAATAGGATTGAAGGGTTGTCGGTGCGTGCGAAAACAAGTTGCGAAAGACGACAGTTTTGTAACAAAATACGTCACAGGAAAAAAGTCAAGCATGATGTTTGAACACTTTTGAAAAACATGGAAAGTATGTGCCCTTTTCCGTCATAGTTCTATATTGTCACCTGCTTTGTGCCCTAGTTGGATGTCAACGGCATTGTCATCTATGCGTACTTCGTATTTGTAGTTGGAATCGCCATAGACATTCGCCAACTGATGGGAAGTGACAAATGTGCTACGGTCTATCCAATTGGAGTCATCGAACATTCTCTTCTCCAATTCGGTGGAGTGAATTAGTGATGTTTCATTCTTCAACACCGTTGTGGCATAATTGACAAACCCACCCAATTTCTTGAGATTCTTGAATCCGTACGTTTCTGTATCAGGCATCAAGATGAACAGACAGTCTCGCGCACGACTGATTGCCACATTGACAATGTTCTGCCTGTTCACGAAAGATTTGGATGCATATTTTTCGCTGCCTATTCCGACAGGAGGGTTAAAGACTGCCACAACTACATCACATTCATCGCCTTGGAAGCCGTGAATCGTTCCGACACTTATCTCAACGTTCTCTCGCGCATTGGTGCGCTGTTCGATGAGTTTGTTTATGAACTGCGCTTGCGAGGCGTAGGGGCAAATGACACCTATCTTAAGACTGTGTTCAGAATCATAGTTTCTTTCTATGTATTCAACGAACTCGACTGTGAATAGAGCGGAATAAATCTGGACGGGTGAGGCTGAGAGTTTCCTCAAACCATACATTGTGTCATATTTGTCAACTTTGAATCCGATGACATTTATAGGTTTGTATGCTTTACCATCCACATTAAGTCTTTGTTGAATGTCTTCCGATCTGTTGTGAGACAGACAGCCCTCGTAGGAGAATGCGCTGAATAGTTCTCCGATGGCGGGAATTGAACGGTACTGCGTTCCAAGCAACGTTATGTCGAACTGATATGGCTCGGTTGTAGGGTTCCTAAATGAACGGAGATTGACCATCTTATAGATGTTTTCATCTTTCCACATCTGTTCTCTGACGATCGGCTCTATCTGGAACGGATCACCAGAAATGATTGTTTTTGCATTGGGGAAAGCATAGATTGCATATGTTGACTGGAATAGTGGTATCATAGATGCCTCATCAACATAGATGTAATCCCAGTCTATTTCCGTAAGTCTCTTGTCTGTGAACCCATCGAAGGACAGTCGTGTAATGGTTGAAATCAAGCAGCACTTGTCGTTGTTGTAGAAGTTGAAATCCCTGTCTACCACCAATCCGTCTTCTTCGATGGTGGTGTCGCCAGTGGCAACAAACCTTCCAATAATCGAGGTCAACAGGTTGTCTGTATACTTTGGGTCATCCATTATTTTCCTCATAAGGACGTCGCAGGCTTTGTTGGTTGGAGCCAGCACTAGAATACGGCACTCTTTTTCATCGCCATTGAGCAGATTGATAATTTCGTTCTTGATTGTTGTCGTTTTTCCAGTGCCAGGAGGCCCGAAGATAAACCTCAAGTCTTTGGGAAGATGAATTTTCATATCATACTCGTCGTCAAATTGGAGAGTGCGGAATGCCGATTTCCATTTGTTCAACAGATCTATCGGATTGTTGGTGTTTATGGAAGCCTTAGTGCATTTGTTCCAATCTATCTTTCTTACATTCGTCAACTCATAGGATTTCACCCTGACTCTCAATGTGAAATCCTTGACGCTCACCACATCGAATTTGAGTTTTGCCTCATCCATATTGCTGAACTCGAAATTTACCTCCAGATACTCCATTTCCTCAAGTTCAAGGGGGATGGGTCTGGAGGGTTGCTTCAGGACAAGAATGTTATCCGCAACTGTGTCATTCTCAACCTTTGAAAAGTTTATCGACAAAGACTTGCCCTTTATAGTATCCACATTTTCCGGATCCTCATTGACAATTCCGTATTCGAGTTCGAGGAGGTCGGCAAACCACTTGTATGAGTATTTAGGGATTGAGGCAAGTTCGTCGCGAATCTCAATCATTTTGATTTCTCGCATGTTTTCCACTTCCTGACGCTTCATAATTTCATCAACCGCCTTTGAGGTGGATGTGCCTGTACTGTCATTCATTGTTGAAACGGCCGTGGATTCTTTTGTCTCTGGCTCGTATGCATCGTCAATGTTGAATCCGAAGAAACCTTCAGAGGACAAGGTCTTTATTTCATCGCGCAGAAGGGGGGTGTCCTTTGTGCCGTTCAATGTTCCGCGTTCTCTACTTGATGTTTGTTCCTTTCGTTTCTTCTTTTTTCTCATATAGTCAAGTGCCTCCTTTTGTTCTTCTTCCGTGAACTCCTCCTCAATCTGCTCTATGACTGATTTTGGCTTGACTATGTTTTGTATGGGGACATAATTATTCGGTACAACAGACGCTGCCTGTATGTATTTGATCCCAAGACGCCAGTAGAAATCATTAGATTTTCCAGCGAAATCATTCAACAACAGCTCTTCCTTGGTTGTCTCTACAGGCGATTTTTTCTCCCCGTTCTTCAACACAATCCACTTATGGGATTTCAATAATTCGATGATAAGAGGATTGGCTTCTGTTTTACGTCCTTCGTACCTTGTCGGGTAAGACAAGGTCAGGTGTTGTTCCTCAATCAGGTTCCATAACCAAATAGATATACTGTGGGAAATATTGTCGTTCTGAACGGCGTTTTCAAAACCAACCAAAGAATAAAAAACAATATGAATCCAATTTTTCCAATAAAAAGAGGTTCTGTCGTAGCCACAATTACTTTCAACTATGTAACAAAGTCTATGAGGTACATCCCATCTATTACTGCAGTCGTGTTTTAGGATGGGAGTCTGTAACACGAGTTCCTTCAGAAAACATCGTAAACTTTCCTTTTCAGCGTCAGCGATGTATATTGCCTCGTAGTATTCATAGTTGACAAATGGCACATCCTCTTGGCTGAAATATTCCCTTAACATGGAGTTGTCATCATATAGCTGTGATGGCTTGTACAAAGAATCGTCGTTGCCTTTCCCATGTCCCACCAACCATATAGTTTCTTTTATCTTCTCAATATATTCTCCCATCCTGCTTGAAGACACCTCGTTTTTGTATTCTGCCAATATGCGCAAGTCGTCTCGAAGCACGTCATCACTGATTGACAGCTCTTCGGGCTCATATCTGGGGTAGATTGCATTCTCAATGTAATCACTGACACCAATTTCCTTGATGCCTAATTCCTCAAGGAAATGACGTGGCTTAGGATCCGCCGCATACTGTGTAGCAACAAAATTCAATGAATTATCTCTGATAGTCTTTTCGAAAAACACATTTAATTCATATTGATAATTGTCGTTCTTGTATGGAGCAACCCATTCCCCTTTGGTCGTAAAGACAATGGGGGCGAAGCGAAATGGTCGTTTGGGTACCTTGATAGGACGAAGGGAGTTCTCTGGATAGATGAAGTCGAATGGTCTCTCATCGTGAGTCTCTGTTTTCCATTGCGTTATAGCTGCTGAATCTAGATAACTATAAAACCTTTTCACCCATTCAGAGTCTTGATTAGACATAAAATCGGCAGTCAAATGCGAGGCAAATTTTTCATTGGTATAATCTGCCACCTTCAACTCTTTCTGACAAATTCTTCTGGCCCAAGCTTGAACTTCCCCCTTTATGTCCATAAGAAAGTCGCAGTCTTTCTCTCCAGTGAGCATCTGCAACTGTTTCTTTGAAAGCAGCCGCATCAATCTGTCTGAAGTCATGTAGCAGTTTTGCGGGAGCAAATACTCTTTGCCACGTGACAGTAACAAAGCCTCTCCTCTCACCTTCTCTAAAATGGCATTGAAAAAAATGTCATTGTCTTCGGGAATGATGTGGAACAACGAATCGTTCAGTATGAATGACTTGTCATCCTTGCCGATATCCTTAAGAATAACAAGCGAATCCGAGCACAATAGGGCCAATTCCTTCTTGAAATAATTGTTTACTGCAGCGTCGTCCCCAAAGTTCATTATGTTCTGACGGCTCTCAGTCAAGAAGAACGGGGCATGTGTCATAAAGCACAGGTTGAAACTCTCTTTGGTGGGAAAAAAACAGAAAACCTTGCCGTTTTTGCGGCTGACATCGATTTGCTTTCTATCATCGGTGAGACGAAAACCAACAGAAATGTATTGTTTGGCATTTTCAATCTTTATATTTCTGGTAAACAACCAAATATACTTTATCGAACCGCAATTGTCCAATTCCAGCAATTCTGATTTTATTTCACCAGCTATTTCACGCAGTATTTTTTTCGTATAAGTGAACCTTGTCCCGTCTTCAGCCAGATGAACTTCGATTGCTTTCAAATGATGCAGAAACAGGATGGGGTCGTCAAGGTTCAGAATTTTTTCTTTTATTTCTGCATAGTTTCTTTTTTGATTTTTAAATGGAAGATAAAACAATGTCTCACCGTCTTGTCTGTCTTCATAGTCATCCGACAACGGGGCTGGGATGATATAGTTCTCAATGGCGAACTTGAATTTATCATCATATATTTCAGGACGTTCCGTGTAGCTGAACACGGACTTGAACCCAACTCCGAATTTCCCTATCTTATTTGTCCCGTCTGTTTTTGTTGATGAACCTGCACCGACTATAGCATTGATATGTCCGTCAACTTTTTCTGTGGGTTCATCAGGTTCTTTGGAGATGGAGAAATGTACCGTCCCATTATGTGCAAAGACCAACCCATCCTCTTTCAAATTTATCCTCACTCTTGTTGCACAGGCATCATCCGCGTTTTGCAGAAGCTCATAAATGAAATGCGCCGATTCAGGATACTTTTCTATTATGGACTTCCAAATGCCTGGATAACGTTTCAGCACCTCATAGTCCTTACGTTTTATCTCGATTAAGTCATTGAATAACTTCTGTTCATTATAGGTCAGTTGTTCCATATTTCACTTAATGATTTCGTTTATAACATAACTACATCAGATATCTTTGCAAGAAATTAACCGAAAGGCTTTCTTACATGACAAAATCTCAAATCATCTTTATCTTCTTGTTCTTTTGATAGTTATCGGCATACGCGCTGTAGGGGTGATTATTTTAGTTGTCTCTCACAAAAATGACTAGTGCTCGGTGTTTTGTTATCGAAAGAAACACGTCTTCTCACCAACGAACACGATCACGGCGGCAAAAATAACGATTTTATCGACGACAACAACGGATCTGCTCAAAAAAAGAATTTTTGATACTTTATTGCCAAACGGCAGTCAAAGAGAACGATTGATTTTTGCATTGCTAAGATGAAAAATGATGTTGAAAGCAATCCTCATTTTTCACGATAGCAGAAAGACGATGGACTCTTGGTCTAAAGCGTTGCAAGTATCTATGGGGCTGGCTCGATTAGGACAACATCGAGCCTCCCCCTTCTTTGCAAGCCTTGCAAACCCCTCCCTCATCACCCGAAATATCGTATTTTTGCCCCGGTTAATAATTGTAAGAAAGAGTGCTCACATTATGAATGATACACCATCGAAAGTAGTCCATCGTCAGAAGGCTTTGTTCAGCCGGGACCTGCCTTTTAAGCCTCAATATGGCATGATGCTGTATGTCGAGGCGGGCGCGAATGAAGAGATTGACGGGTACTTTCACAAGAATATGATTGGGTGGCGTTCGGGGCACGAAAGCGATGAAGGAAGCGGAAGCGCTGGGGAGGGCGATAGCACAATAATTCTCAACTCATCTCGTTTACATTTCGTCTGAATTTTTTTCGATGAACAACACTTTACGCGTTATTCTGAAAGTCCTGATGGTCATCACCTGGGTTTTGATGATAGGGTGGTATATATCCCTTCTCCTCACCCTCCTGCAGGCATATCGCATGTACGGGAATATGCCCATTGGTGAAGTTCCATACTTTTCTCTGCCCATGTTCGATTTTTGTTTTGTGTTTGGATTTTTCAATTTTCTGGTGATGACATTCTTGGGATTTCCTTTGAATCTTTGGAATATGGTCAATGAATTCAAGTTCAAGAAGTTCAGTACCCTTATGATTTCGGCCTGTTACATTTTCCTTGCCGTGGTATTCATTATCATTTGGTTTTACCTTTGGTCGTATATCGATTGATCTCATCTTGTTTTTCACCCCAACAATGAAACGGAAACTGTTTTGTGAAATATCACCTTTTACCTATCGTCTTTCGACGGAGAAGGAGATTCTGAAGCGGCATCTGAAGGATTTGTTCCGGAAGACTCTCTTTGCCAAAGATCGGTCAACGACGGCATTGCCTGAACTTGTTTACCAGCACAACTCTCTTATCCGTCGCCTATTGGGCAATGTCAATATGCAATTGCAGGAGAACAAGGCCACCAATTTGGCCTTGGCCGTAAAACACATTGACGGACTGCTCATTCGTCCCGGCGAGACCTTCTCCATCTGGAAGTGCATTGGCCGTACCACAAAGCGGAAAGGTTACAAAGAGGGACTGACCATCGCGAAGGGGCAGCCAGCGCAAGGGATCGGAGGCGGGATGTGCCAACTGTCAAACCTGATCCACTGGATGGTGCTGCACAGCGAGCTGACCATCACGGAGCACCATCACCACGACGGTTTGGACCTTTTCCCCGATTTCGGCCGGCAGATTCCGTTCGGCACAGGCACCAGCATCTCGTACAACTACCTCGATTACCGGGTGAGGAATGATTCGGACAACACCTATCAGCTCAGGCTTTGGGTGGATGACGAATATCTCTGTGGCGAGCTCCGCGCGGCAGAGCCCCAACCCCACACCTTCCATATCCATATCGAGAATGAATGCTTCACCCGTGAAGACGGGGTCGTCTATCGCAACGGCAAGGTCTATCGGGACATCCTCGATCCCGCCACGGGCCGCTGCCTCGACAGCCAACTCATCCGCACCAACCATGCTAAGGTTATGTACGAATGTCCTGAGGAACTCATCGAATAACTTGCCAACCTGTTTCTTCTGCTAAAAGCCAAAAGCCAACGGCTAACGGCCAATGTCTAATAGCCATAAACGTAAAATAACTCAATAATCCAAGAATTATGACCGAATTTAACAACCTTACCGGTCTCCGCCACAGCGAGCAGCTGGTGGTGGAGCACAAAGACACCGCCGCGGTCTATGGCTCCGGCGCATTGGAGGTGTTCGCCACCCCCGCGATGATCGCCTTGATGGAGAAAACCTGCCTGATGGCCGTCTGCGACAAAATCGGCGAAGGCAACACCACCGTCGGCATCGCCGTCAATATCAAGCACTTGAAAGCCAGTCCTGTGGGCGCGACCGTCCGCTGCGAGGCCGAACTCACCGAAGTCGATCGCCGCCGTCTGGTCTTCTCCGTGAAATGCTTCGAGAACGAGACGCTGGTCGGCGAAGGCATCCACGAACGGTTCGTCGTGGAGAGCGCAAAGTTTATGGCGAAGCTGTAGTTTGTAGTTTTAATACGAATCGTTAGTATGAAAACAATATTCTTCAGAAGAATACGGATAATAACCGTGGCCGCAATGGTACTACTGCTGGGGCGTATGGCCGTCCAAGCTCAAAGCCACGAGCAATCATTCCTGAAACGTTATGATCTCTCCACCACGGTCATCAACCCCGACACGGCGCCTACCGATGAAATCTATTCTTGGTGGACTGAAACTGCGAAAAAAGAATGGATCAATTACGGCAATGAACCTATGGAAGACGCTTGGCTGCACCGTCCGGAGCCGTTGGGCTTCAGGGGTGACAACTTCCAGCGTTTCTATATTCACTTCGACACGGTGTATAAAGTCTCGCCAACAGTCTATCGGATGAAAGCACGCTCTCGCTGCAAGGATGAAATCTGCTATATTCACGGCCGCATCCTCGTCGATTCGGTGGTGACTTTTGACGAATGTGATGTTGGTGATGATTTTATCAAGAACCTGACGGAATGCGGAACTGTCTATGCCCATTATGAGATGGAGGCATCCGTAGGATCAATGCCTGTTGCGCGGCTTTTAGGTCGCTCAAGTTATGGCTATTTGGTGCATAATGACAGTGTCTATTACGATGCTATGATGATTGTTGCAGACGGATATAGCAACAACCAATATGCCGGCAAATGGGTCGATCTTGTCACAAACGACACGCTCACCTGCAACTGGGGCGACTTTCGGATTCCCGAATCCAAAAGGCTGGATGGCGGGTGCGGGTTGTTTATCCCGGGCGAGGAATATTATGATTTCGGCTGGAAACCCTACCTTGATTGGGATAATCACGCTTGGGTAGGTGATCCTCTGTGGATGTATTACGACTTCTTGTACTCCATTGATGAGGATTGGTGGAAATATGAAGCGGAACCCAATGGCAAAACGCCGAAGGTTGAAGGGCACTACGACTATGCACACGCCTTCAACTATGACCTCAACGGCACCCACCTCGACGTGTACGAGACTGGCACGATGGACTTCCACCCCGACGGCACCGCCCTCGACTCCGCCCGGCAAGTCTATATCGCCACCCTGCAGAATGGCAAGAAAGTGACGTGGGTGTTCAACTACGTCAGCCCCAGCAAGTGGCGCTTGGAAGGGGAGGGTTTCTACTTCGCCGGCATCAAGGAGAGTTTCCGGATGGAGTTGGTTGAAAGCGACAAAGAGAAAGAGGATGAACTGGCGCAGGAGATCATCAAGGTCATCAGCGGCAGCATCGACTACGAGTATAAATTCCACCTTGACACGCTGACGGAGAAGAAGCTGCAGTGGAGTTTCACCTACCGCGACGGCCACAGCGACACGTGGAAGTTCTATCGGGAATCAAAATGATGAGATTCAGAAAACGAAAAACCATAGCATCGGAAACAAGGATGAGATTTCTACCTACCGCTTGTCGATGAAACCCCAGGAACTCCTTGACCTGTTGAGCCAACGGTTGGAAGCCTACCGCAGCACACACGCCTGATGCGTATAAAAGGACCGGATACGCTCCGCTGGATTTACAGATTCTTTGTAAAATATAAATAACTATCTTTGCACGCTTGTTCTAAATTATCCAATAATGAAAAAAACATTTTCCAGCATTCTCATTTTAGGTATAATTATGATGCTTACCTCTTGCCATCAGAAAAAAAAGATTGAGCCGGTACAGTATCCGGAGACCAAGAAGTGCGACACCGTGGACCACTACTTCGGCACAGCGGTGCCCGATCCTTACCGTTGGCTTGAAGACGACTATTCTGAAGAGACTGCCAATTGGGTAAAGGCGCAGAATGCGGTGACTCAGCAGTTTTTGTCGCAGATACCATATCGTGAGCAGATGAAAAAACACCTGAAGGAGATCATGAACTATCCGAAGGAGGGTGCGCCTTGGAAAAAGGGCGACCGCTATTTCTTCTACCGCAACGACGGTTTGCAGAACCAGAGCGTCCTCTATTACAAGAACTCTTTAGACGGCGAGGCTGTGGAACTGCTCGACCCCAACAAGCTCTCCGACGACGGTACGGTGGCGCTTTCCACATTGGGCATTTCCGATGACGGCAACTATCTCGGTTACGCCATCTCGCGCAACGGCAGCGACTGGCAGGAAATCTATGTCAAAAACATCGCAACGGGTGAAGTTCTGGACGACCATCTCGTTTGGGTGAAGTTCTCCGGCATCGCCTGGAAAGAAGACGGCTTCTTCTACAGCCGCTTCCCGGAACCTAAGAACGAACTCTCTGGTGTGAACGAGAACGGAAAGCTCTACTACCATAAAGTCGGCACGGACCAGAAGGCCGACCAACTGGCATACGAAGACCGCACCAACCCGGACCTCAGTTTTTCAGCCGAGGTGGTCAACAAACGCTATCTTGTGATTTATGGCAGTGAGTCAACGTCTGGCAATTGCTTGTATTACAAAGATTTGAAAAATCCTAAGGCACAATTTGTGAAAGTGGTGACCGACTTTACGGATGATTATTCCGTGGTGGATGAGATAGACGGCCAACTCATTGTGATGACCAACCACGATGCGCCGGAATACAAAGTCATCAGCATCCCGATGGACAATCCCGCACCCGCCAATTGGAAGGACCTCATCCCCGCGTCAAAGGAGGTGCTCGCAGGGGTTAGCCATATCGGCAAACGGCTGATAGCCAACTACACCAAGGATGCCCGCTCGCTGGTCAGGATCTTTGATGAAAGCGGCAAATTGCTCGGCAACCTTGACAACGAGGTCATCGGCACCATCAGCGGGTTCGCGGGTGAAGCGGACGACACCGAGACATTCTATACGGTAACCTCCTACATCACGCCGGCAACCATCTATCGTTACGACATTGCAAACAACAAATCCATCCTCTACAAGAAATCCGAAATCAACTTTAATTCAGACGAATACGTTACAGAGCAGAAGTTCTTCACCTCGAAAGACGGCACGAAAGTCCCGATGTTCATCACCCACAAGAAGGGCATCAAGATGGACGGCAGCAATCCCACGCTGCTGTACGGTTATGGTGGCTTCAACATCTCGCTCACGCCCGGCTTCAGCGTAACACGCATCGCTTGGTTGGAACAGGGCGGTGTGCTGGCGGTGGCTAACCTGCGTGGCGGTGGCGAATATGGCAAGAAATGGCACGAGGCCGGCACCAAGATGAAGAAACAGAATGTGTTTGACGACTGTATCGCGGCGGCGGAATACTTGATTGCGCAGGGCTATACCAACAAAGATAAACTGGCGCTGCAGGGCGGCTCCAACGGCGGCCTGCTGGTCGGTGCCGTGGTGAACCAACGTCCCGACCTCTTCGCGGTGGCTATCCCGCAGGTGGGCGTGATGGATATGCTGCGCTACCACAAGTTCACCATCGGCCGTTATTGGGCCGTGGATTACGGCACCAGCGAGGACAGCAAGGAGATGTTCGAGTACCTCTACAAATACTCGCCGCTCCACTCCATCCAGAACGGGAAGGAGTATCCGGCCATCCTGGTGACCACTGCCGACCACGACGACCGTGTGGTGCCCGCGCACTCGTTCAAGTACGCGGCAGCGTTGCAGAACAGCGACATCGGCGACCGCCCGCACCTCATCCGTATCGAGAGCAACGCGGGCCACGGCGGGGGTAAGCCCCTCGACAAGACCATCGAGGAGACGGTGGACATCTTCTCGTTCATCTTCTTTAATATGGGGGTGGATGTGAAATACTAATGCTGCGTTGGTCATTGTGATGAAACAAAAATCGTATCTTTGCCAAAACTAACCGATTAAAATATCTAATTATGAAAAACATTTTCATTATGCTGTCTATAAGCATTTTATTCTTCGGATGCACAAAAGATTGGGGTGATCCTGCCACCAGAAATTATCCCGTCAACGCCCCATACACAAAACTTGACGTGAGCAATGCTTTCGAGGTGACGGTCAGCGACCAAGTGACCGATGTGGTCGTCACTGTGGGCGAATTAGCGCACGACAGGGTGGTGGTGAGAGTCGTTGACGGCGAATTGCAAATCGGATTTAAGCCGAACACAAACTATAGCGGAAAGGCGAAGGCGGTCATCCCGGCAGCCGTTCTTCGTAAACTGGACCTTAGCGGGGCCTCTTCGTTCACGGGCGACCTTAGAGGTGACGATGTGGACATTGAACTCTCCGGCGCTTCAACCTATCGGGGCAATGTTGAGGCCACTGAACTGGATATAGACCTGTCGGGCGCTTCGGATGCCATTATAAGCGGAGTTTGTCAGACCAAGATGGATATTGACTTGAGCGGGGCCAGCACTTTGAAAGCGGCTGACCTTTCCGCAATGTCGGTGTACGGGGAGATGAGTGGCGCCAGCGATGCCGATGTTACGGTCTGCTCTGCTCTGAATGTGGAACTCAGTGGAGCCAGCACGCTCACGTACGGGACCTCTTCAGAGGATTGTCATCCCAATGTCAATTGTCCCGCATCCGGCAGTTCTGTTGTTAAACCGCGCTAATAACAGAGCTGCCCTTTTGTTGATTGACCTATGGATTTCCATAATTACGGGGAACGAAGTAAACCTAAACTCCTGCTACTTCCCGGCTTGGGAGTCTCGCATGAGATTTTCCTCCCGTTGGTGGAGCTGCTGAAGGAGGATTTCCGCATCGTCACGGCGGATGTTGACGGATTCCTGCTCGGCAAGCCCTCCCGTTTCACCTCCGTGGATGACCAGGCGGCGCAGGCCATCCGCTATGTGCAGGAGAACCTCGGCGGACGGTTGGATGTTGCCTACGGGCTCTCCTTGGGCGGGAAAATCCTCTCGCGGATGCTGGAGCGCGACGAAATTGTCATTGACCACGCCATTATGGATGCCGCGCCGCTGCTGCCGTTGCCGAAATGGAGCGTGGGACCGCTGCGCTACTACCAGGCCTTCAATGTCTGGACCTGCTACCACTGGACCGGATTCTGGCGCTGGCTGTTCCATTCGCACTATTTCGACGTACTTTTGGACGAAGTTAAGAAAGTGTTCCCTTCGGACAAAACACGCGCTGTTTTAGAAGGCTATAAATCGGTATATACCAACAAATTGGAATCTATTCACGGGGCTGACATCCACTACTGGCACGGCACCAAGGAGGCTTTTGTCGCGAAGCCGCAGGCCAAGCATTTGCTCACGCTCTGTCCGGAAGCGCACGTGGAGGTCTTCGAGAAGATGAACCACGGCCAGCTGGTAATCGACCACCCGGAAGAGGTGGCGCGGAGGATACGGGCGATGAGCATCTTTTTGCCAAGTTCCCAAGCGAAAATCGGCCAAGTTCCCAAGTAAAATCAAGCCAAGTTCCCAAACAAAAGTCGGCCAAATTCCCAAATAACAAAACAAAATTTGCGTAATTGATTTATTTTTAGTATTTTTGCGGCGAATTTATCGTTTTCATCATGGGCACTTATAAACCACGAATTGCCGACCAAATGTTGGCTGCGAGATTAAGGAGAAAAGGGGCTGTCCTTATTGAAGGTCCTAAGTGGTGTGGGAAAACCACAACTGCCGAACAGCAGGCATCAAGTGTATTGTATATGTCTGACCCTATGCGCAAGCAACAGAATCTTCAAGCTGCGAAAATCAATGTAAAGCAGCTTCTATCTGGGGACACACCGCGACTTATTGACGAATGGCAAATTGCACCATCGCTTTGGGATAGCGTAAGGTTTGAGGTTGACCATCGCAGTGGCTGGGGGCATTTTATTCTTACAGGAAGCAGTGTTCCTCCATCAACTGATGAGATATTTCATTCCGGAACAGGGCGTTTTGCTAAGCTTAAGATGCGCACGATGTCGTTGTTTGAATCTGGCGATTCAACTGGAACAGTAAGTTTGTCAGAATTGTTTGATGCAGAAAGGAAAGCCGTTTTAGGGAAAAGTCTCATTGATATTAACCGATTGGCCTATCTGATATGTCGGGGAGGATGGCCTGGTGTCTTGGATATGAACGAAACAGATGCTCTTGCTCAAGCCTTTGATTATTATGATGTTGTGTGCGATAGCGACATATCACGTGTTGATGATGTACAGCGCGACTCGCAAAGAGTACGTCTTCTCATGCGTTCGTATGCCCGTCATCAGGGAACAATGGCCACCATTGGCACCATTCTCGAAGATTTAAAAGCAAATGAAACAAGCAGTTTGTCGGATAACACCGTTTATGATTACATCAAGGCACTCAAGAAGATATTTGTGATAGAGGACATGCCGGCATGGAATCCTAATCTGAGAAGTAAAACGGCAATACGCACAAGTGACAACCATTATTTCATAGATCCAAGTATTGCAACCGCCGCTTTGGGAGCGAGTCCTGATGATTTATTAAACGACTTGCAAACTATGGGACTGATGTTTGAAACGCTTGCCGTACGCGATCTTAGAGTGTATGCTGATGCTATGGATGGAAAGGTGTATCACTACCGCGACAAAAAAGGTTTGGAATGCGATGCTGTTGTTCATCTAAGAAACGGCTCCTACGGTCTTGTTGAAATAAAACTTGGTGGTGACACATTGATAGATGAAGGAGCTAAATCCCTCACCTCGTTGGCTGCCGAAATTGACACAACCCGCATGAAATCTCCTTCATTCATGATGGTTTTGACTGGAATTGGCGATTTTTCGTATCAGAGAGACGACGGCATTTATGTAGTGCCCATAGGGTGTTTGAAGGGGTAAAAATTGTTTTTATTCTATTTTCAAAAATTATGAAACGACTTTCTTTTATCCTCACATTATTATGCTTTAACGTTACGGATGCCTATGCACAAACTCGACATATTGTTTACTGGTAGCAACAAGCCATGATTTTTGAAATGAGCCATAAAAAATCCGCCTCCAACGCCATCTCCTTCCTCGAATCCCTACGCAACGAAAAGCAGCGGGCAGTGCTGATGCGGTTCTTCAATCCCGCATACGAAATGCCCCGCACCGCCCTTCGCTATGCCATCGAAAAGATGGATGAAGAGGAGCGGAGGATGTGGCTGGGGGACGTAAAAAAATACGTATATCTTAACGGCCCGGCTATCAATAATACCGAATTTTGCAATGGCTGTATAATTTCCCTTTTTCGTAACTGCGCGTCCAATTGCCGTGCCGGTCATAGCGGTAACTGAACAATGTTTTATTATAGTCGAACGTGTCCAGCCGCTTCGAACAGCATCTGCCAAGTTCGTCACCCTGGGCGTTGAGCACGGTGGCGTCAAGAAAACCGAACCCTTGGTATTCGTAATAGATGTTGCGCTCGTCATCATAAACGGTGACTTGGCAATGATTTACGGTATATCCGTCTTTGGACTCAATCCAAAGCACTTCACGACCAAGACTGTCATATTGGAGTATGCTACATCCATTTCGAAAAGTTGCCAGACGCTCTCCTTCGGGGGAAAGCACCACGCGACAACTGGATGTAGCCATAGCAATGGTGTCGCAACCGGCCGCGAGCGAATTCCAAACCCGACCTTCAAAATGGAATTCCTGACAATGACAGGGGTCTGAAAAGCGGTAGAGCGTGACAGAGTGGAGCGTGTCGTTCCAATAGACAACTTCCCGTGAAACGTGGCCTTGGGTGTATTCATAGTGTTCGTCAACGTAAACTTTCTGGCCATCTTGACGGATCCGATGATGCTGAAAGTGGGCAATGGTGCTGTCAGAATTAAAGCTGACTTTCACTTTTTCTTTGTCAACATACTTGATTGTCAAGCTTTTGACCCGTCCATTTGGATTACGCCCGTAGTATATGTCAACAGCGGATCTGACAAGCTCATCCTTTATGGGCGCCACTCCAAAGTCCCCAGTTGTTGCGTATCCACATTCCCAACGCGAGATGTGTTTTGGCCAAGAAATCCTTCTCCTCCAAAGACCGTATCAACTCCTTGTTTTCCGGTGTCAGAATGGAATCCAGCTGCCGCATACAATCGGGCAAATCCACCGGAATGTAGATTGTTTCTGACGAATTCGCCTGTTGGTCCGTATTTTGCGCCAAACTAAACATTGGAATTGCCGTCAAAAAAAACAATATCCCCCAAAACACGACGGTGTGAAAATAATTGAGATGTGGTGAATGGGTATTCATCTTTCAAGATTTCGATCCGCAAAAATACAATTTTTGTACTTTTGCAACCTCAAAAAATGCGGGATGAAAAAACAGGAGAAATTCTCAATTGCCAAGCGGCTGAAGAGCTTCACATACGCGTTCAACGGGCTGAAAGTGCTCTTTCAGGAGGAACACAACAGCCGGATACATCTGTTCGCGACGGTCTGCGTCATCGTGGCGGGCGTGTTGCTCAAACTGTCGATTTTGGAATGGGTGGCCGTCGCGTTTGCCGTCGGACTGGTGTTCAGCGGCGAGATTTTCAACTCGGCCATCGAGGATCTTGCCGATGTGATGTGCCCCGAGCGCGACGACCGCATCAAGAAGGTCAAAGACCTGGCCGCCGCTGCTGTCTTGGTGAATGCCCTCACCGTAGCCGTCATTGGTTTGCTGGTATTTGTTCCGAAAATCATCCATCTTTTCCCATAATACTGCGAACATCGACATCTTGTAGAGACGCAAAATATTGCGCCCCTACACCCCGACAATCATAGAAATCCCCCTAACCTCTAACCTCTAACCTCTAACCTCTTAACCTCCTAACCTCTTAACCTCTTAACCTCTTAACCTCTTAACCATGTTCCTCGGTGAGCTGATTTCCCTGTTCGTTGCCCTTTCCTGGACCGCCACCGCCCTTTTCGCGGAGGTGGGCTCGAAACGAATGGGCTCGTTGCCGTTCAACACGATTCGGATGACGATGTCACTGTGCTTCCTCGTCCTCACGCTCTGGCTGGTGATGGGCGTGCCGTACCCGCGCTACGCCGACGGCGGCACGTGGGGCTGGCTGCTGCTGTCGGGAGTGGTCGGCTACGTCATCGGCGACTACTGCCTGATGCAGGGCTACATTCACATCGGGTCGCGCTTCGGCCAGCTCTTTATGACCCTTTCGGCCCCCACGGCAGCCCTCACCGGACGGATCCTCCTCGGCGAGCAGATGCGCCCGGTCGCCATCCTCGGGATGGTGGTCACCCTGAGTGGTATTGCCCTGTCGATTCTCTCGAAAAACGATGATTCGGAACATCACGGACTGCATTTCAAGCTGCCCGCGAAGGGTATCTTCTATGCGGCGATGGCCGGTATCTGTCAAGGTTTCGGGTTGGTGCTCAGCAAGATGGGACTCCAGCACTATGACGCGGCGCTCACTGCGCTCAACATTTCCCAGGATGCGGTCTTTGAGGGGGCGTTGCTGCCGTTGCCGGTCAGCATCTGCGTGCCCTTCGCCGCCACCACCATCCGCGCCTACATCGGACTGGCGGGCTTTTTCCTCTCGCTGATGCTGTTCAGCAAAGACGGGCTGGCGAAGTTGCGCAGGGCAGTCCGCGACCGCAAGGCGATGGGATGCGTGTTCGCCTCCACCATCTTCGGCCCGTTCATCGGGGTCAGCGCGTCGCTGTTGGCCACGATGTACACTTCCGCAGGCATCGCGCAGACCATCTTCGCGCTCACGCCCATCCTCATCATCGCCCCGGCGGCCATCCTGTTCCACCAGAAAGTGACGGTCCGCGAGGTCATCGGCGCCGTCATCAGCGTGGTGGGGGTGTGTTTGTTCTTCGTGTAGGGTGGGGGTGGTGATGATTCGAATGGATGGGAAGATATCAACAATCTTTAATCCACTATCGCTTCGATCGGCACCGTGCTGTCCATCAGCCCGATGCGGGTGTCGGAAGCGTGGCGGTTGACACCGGTGTAGGCTAAGGAAGCGTCCTCGTAGCGGCGAAATTTCAGGATGGCATCGTTCATCTGGGCGTGGTTGAAGACGCCAACGCGCAATAGCAGGTCGAAGTCGTCGATGGTTAAGCCTGTAACGCGCTCAAACAGACTCGGTTCCAATTTGCGGATGACATCCTCAAGACTCTCTTCCCGATAATCGGTGAGATACATGAAGATGGGAATTCGCGTGGCGAACTTCATCAGTTTCTCCTGCACCTCGCGCCGTTTGGAACGGTATTCCTTCTCCTCCTGCGTCAGTTCCTTTTTCTTCTTGCTGTCGCCGCCTTCACCGGCTTCGCGTTTCAGTTTCTTTATCTTATCTGCACGATTGACGATGTTTTCGATGATGTCGCTGCCCAAAGCACGGAAGCCTTCAATCTTCATAATGGCAGCCATAGCTTCGGGATTATTCAGTACCCGTTGCAGCGTGGTATTATCGACATTCACCAACTGGGCACTATTCCACCGGCGTGCCAATAGCGTGCCGCTGGTGCCATTGTCCACAAAGTCAAGGATTTCGGTAGCATCCACCCTCTTCATGGAACTGCCATCGAATTGCAGAATGGGCAGGAAGTTGATGAACTCATCCACCTTGTCGGTGATGCGGCGGTTGCTATCGACATCCAACTGGTTGGCGTAGGTCACCACCTCGCGCAGGGCACGGTTGGGCGCGAAATCGAAGACATAGCAGGTGGGCTTGAGAATGGTCCGTTTCTTGGGGTCTTCCTCGTCGGTGGCGGTCCACGGACTCTGCACCCGGAAAGCCGTCTGGAAGTAGGTCTCGGGACTGGAACAGTTGCGCAGCATCAGCAGTCCGCCTAACGGTCGCAGGGTGACACCCGTGGTCAGCTTGCCGCAGGTTAGCGTGATGGTGCGGGTCTTCAGCGGATTGTCGCCCATGGCCTCGCGCACCGGACCGAGAGCATCCATGCCGATACCAGCTTTCGTACCGCTGCAGTTGATGATGGTGTAGTTCTGGTAGAAACCGTTGGCAGGACGGTGCAGCAGTGCTTCCATCGCATCGCACGAGGCCACGTTGGGCAGGAACCACATCGTGTGGGCGCAAAGGTCGAGCAGACGGGTGTCCTCGAAAGGCAGTGCCGGACGCACATTGAGCGGCGAGCTGCCGTCGCCGAAGATCGGTGCCTTGCCGCGGATAATGTCGAGCCATTTCTGCACAGCCTTTTCGTGCACGAAAGTCTTGCCTTCTGCACGGAAGAACTCGTTGAGGTCGAAGCCGTCCATGTCCCACTGCTCGATCATCGCCCCGAGGTCCTGCGGCATCTGGTAGGTCATCATCACCATGGTGGGCATCTCCAAGTAGGGACCGCCGACGGCCTCTTTCCTCGCCTGTTCGTCCTGATATGTCCAGTTGAAGATCTGACTTTCCATGAATTCGCCCGTGGCGAGGGCGCGGAAGGGTGTGCCGCTGAGGTAGAGGAAGTGCTTGCCGGTGATGGGGATCTCCTCGTCGTCCCAGGCGCGCCCGCTCTCCACGTCGATGCCGCTCTCGCCCATCACCGCATCCTCTTCCGCCTGCCGTTTCTTGGCATCGGCATCCCCGAGGTCGAGCAGACTCTTGGCGTTGTCGTTCCAAGCCCCGAAATGGTATTCGTCCAACACAATCAGATCCCAGTGGATGCTGTGTACCCACTCATTTTTCGTCTTGATGTTGCCGTATTTGTCCCGTCCGAGGTAGTCCTGGAACGAGCCGAATACCACCAAAGGGAATTGAGAATTGAGAATTGAAAATTGAAAATTTTCTCCATTGTTTTTGCTGCTGTAGTACCGCCAGCCCTCAAAGTCGCGGTGGCGCAGGAGGTCGTCGCGCCACGAGTCCTCCACGGCGGGCTTGAAGGTGAGCACTAATACGCGCTTGGCTCCCATCCGTTTGGCGAGCTGATAGGTGGCGAAGGTCTTGCCGAAGCGCATCTTGGCGTTCCACAGATAGTGGCTGGGACGGTCAGGCTCCTCTTCGTCCATCTTGGCAAAGTAGTCGGCGGTCTGCCTCACCGCCTGCGCCTGCTCATCGCGCATCTCGTAGTCGAGGTCGCGCACTGTCTTGATGTCCGTATCGCGATGGCGCACAGCCACGTATGCCGCCTGTGCCTCGCGCAAGGAGCAGCGGCACCACTCGCCAATGAGTTCCTTGCCCATGCGGCGCAGGTAGTCGTGGAGGTCGTGGTCGCCGAAGCTCTCGCCGCTGCCGTCGGCATAGAAGGCGTTGTCGTGCCACAGCAGGTGGTAGGTTTTGTACGGTTCGGTGATGGGGTGCTGCTCGTCGATGCGCTCGTTCACATCGATGCGGACCGTCTGCCCGATCTTGATCCATCCTGGGAAGGCAACGTCGTCGTACATGTAGATTTGCGGGACCGTGCGTTTTCCGCTGGGCAAAATCTGTTCAATTGTCGCCATAATCTCAAAAGTTTATGGCGCTCTTTGAAATAATTATAAGGATTTAATGATACAACAAACTGTGTACTGCGTCACGAACGAATTTGCTGTGATAATGTTGATGGATGAGTTCTGTCAGATGGGTGTCAAAGTCTTCAAGCGTCATGCTCCGCTCCAATTCCTCGTCCGTTAATGTCCGCAAAGACTTTTGGACTGGAGCGACGTACTGAGCTTGAGGCTCGTTAGCTTTTTGTATTTCAGCGTCTTCTATTGGATATTCCTTCGCCATGTTGTATTTTTTCTACTGCCGCAAAAATACACTTTTTTGTTGAACAAAAGTGTCTCCCTATATTTTATTTCAAAGAACGCAAATTATTTGTTGTTTAATATTTAACTATTCCATCGGCCGTATCATGCTCTCGATAAAGGCGATCTCGTCCTTGTCCAAGCCATACTTCTCGTACAGCATCTCGTCAGTCCAGGGGTGGGAGAAGTCTTGAAGGGGGACGAATTGGAATTTGTCTTTGGAAAGATTAATTGAAGACACTGCCATAAGAAGCATAAAACGTACAAATCGCGTTGTAAGGTAGCTGTACAGATTTGTTGCTTCTTCACTTCTGTTGAAGCCACCTATAATAATGTATGAGTCAGTGCAAACAACATTTGGCCCAATCACTTCAGTCCTCGAAAGTACCTTATACTTCCCTTCTTTATCAGGTTCTCCAGCATGCTCTGAAGTTACTTTGCTAATCAACACTTTGTATTTGTCAATGAGGTTTTTACCCTGCAACACCTCTTTTTCACCAATAAAGAACGATCCTTGACTTGTAATTATATTTACATCACCTTCTTCTTTCTCTCCGTGACCTCTTTCTTTTGATGATAAACCAAATGGATTACGGGTTGAAATAATCCCTTCTATAGTTTCTTGTCGAAAAGATTTGACTTTATTGACAATATTAATAGCATCATTAAATCTTATAAAAACAGGGTATTCGTTTAATGAGCGTGTGGTTTCATTTCTACTTTCTCCATTGATATTGATGACGTTACATTTTCCATTCCAAGAAGCATCCCAAAGAAAATAAGAAACTCCTCCACCGATACTATTGTTAGGGAAACAATCTTTTGCGTTAGCATAATCTACCAGTACTTTAATATGTTTGTCTGAAAGCATTTTGTTGCGGTAATCATCAAGTCCTTTGCCTCCAGCAAACCAACGTGATGGAGTAATCATAACCAAGTAATTTGGTTTTAATTTAAGAGATTGCTCTACAAAAAGGTTGTAGATTGGCTTTGCGCTTGCACCGTTTCCTCCGTCGCTCATCTGGTACGGCGGGTTTCCAATAATTACGTCAAATTGCATATCTTTCTTGAATATTTCTTTGATTGGTTTATGAATAAACGGGTAGGCGTAGGTCTCGCGGGTGTCGGCGCGGAGGTATTCGCCCTGACTGGCACCGCAGTGCATGCAACGGCCGCGGGCATCCCACGTGTGGCGGCAACGGTCGTAGAGAATGTGGCCCTGTCGGTCACTAAAGGCCGTACTGACGCTGTATTTGCCGTTGGCCTGTTTGGTACAGTAGAGGGTGCGGCGGCTCATCTCGGCGGTAAGGTCGGTGCAGGCAATGCCGAAGACCTGCTTGGTCATGATATGGTCAATGCGCTGCTGCAGGTCGGGGATCTGCTCTTCGAGACCCGCTAACAGCCGTTTGGCAATTTCGCGCAGGAAGACTCCGCTCTTGCTGCAGGGGTCGAGGAAGCGCGTCTTCGGACTGCGGAACAGCTCCTGCGGCAGCAGGTCGAGCATGCGGTTGGCCAACTCGGGCGAGGTGAAGACCTCGTCGCTGGAAAGGTTGGCCAAGCAGTTGAGGATGTCGGGGCTATAGTGTGTCATATCGATAAAGTTGGGTGTAATGCAAAGGGGGATAAGTGTGTACAGGTTCGTCAAAGCTTTGCGCTTCGCCTTGCTCGTCGAAGAGGCTGTATTGGTGGCTTTGGGTGACGAGGAAGTCGAACTGGAAGTCGCGCCGGGAGAACTGCATGCTGCCGGCGATGGGGGTCCACTCGCAGAAGACGATGGGTTTGTTCTGGGCGGTGCGGTAGGTGAGTGCGTCGCCGCAGACGATGTTCTTTCGGAGCATGTAGCGGAGGGAGAGGAGGTAGGGACTGTCCACGGGTAGCCTCTCCGAGGCTGGGTGTTGGGAGAGGACGTAGGTCTCCAGTCTGGTGCGGCAGGCTTCGGCATTGTCGGGGAGGATGTCGATGCCGTAGCAGGAGCCGACGGCTATGAGGATTTGGAACTCCCATTCGGTTTGGGATTTGACATCTTGCAGAAGAGAGAGTTTGCGGCGAAGAATCTCGATGAGGAAGTTGCCGTCGCCGCAGGCGGGCTCGAGGAAGCGGCTGTCGAGCCGGAACGACTCGTCGCGCACAAGGTCGAGCATGGCGTTCACCTCGCGGGGATTGGTGAACACCTCGCCATGGTCAGCCACCCGCTGGCGGCTTTTGATTTGTTTTGTGTTTTCGTTACTTGGCATAAAAAAATCGTGGAACTTTGCTTATGCCATCTTAGGTGTTCCACGACCTGCCAAGTATAAGTAAAGCCCACGATTACTCGTGAGCGTTTACCGCTGTACTAACTTGGCTTGATTTGTGGAACTTCAAGATGGCTAGATGGAGCGAAAACGCTTTATAATATGTTAGTTATCTTTCTATTCTTCTGATGTTTCGGTATATTATTCGTTAAAGATTATATTTGTGATTGATTGGGCGGCAAAGATAGGAAATATTTGGGAGAAAAAGGGAACGAGAATTATATAATATACTTATTGTAGTTGTCTTTTCTCAATCCAAGTAGCCTCAGTTGGTTTTATTACTAGTATGTCAATAGGACCACCTACAGTTTTTACCCTGCTTTGAAACTTCATGGTGTCAATAGTGGTCTTAATGGCATATCGAGCAAAATCAATAGCATCTTGTAATGTGAAGTGTTGCCATAATATAGGGTAGGAAACCAGTTCAACATATCCATCTTTATCTGCTTTTCGATAGACTGGTGTAAGAATGCGACTCATAACATCGGTTTCTCCACCCCATAATGCACCTTGAGCAGATGTGTCAATATCTTCCACAACCCCAGTCTTTGCATTAATTCTATATACTTTTTGTAAAGTACAACCTTTTTCGTTCTTATATCCACCTATAATAAATGTCGTATTTAGGTTCGGCTCAAGGCTTGTAAAGTACGGAATTAACAAATCTTTAAGTGTGTCAACATCATCATTCTTATGTTCTTCTAGGAACCTCTCTATATACCCTGTTATGGGCTTATTCCTTATACTAGAGTCGCCACAATATGATACACCCACATTTGAGGATGTTAAAAATGTTTTTGGAGTAGAATTAGAAAAATGAGCTCCTAACTTTACTGTTTTACTACCATCAACATTGTCTAATGTTAAATTATAGGTAATACGGCTATCACTTGCCATTACTATCCCTTCTCCTATGTACAATGTAATTATAAAAGACATTTCAATAACAATTAAATTAAAAACATAATCGATTAAGTTAATCCATATTATCAAATTTGCCAAAAAGCAATTATTTTAAAAACAAAAAATCTTTCTACAGTACTAATTGTTGTTGAACCTACTGTATTTCTTTTTTATCCAAAGTGACCAAGTTTTGATAGATCTCATCGAACCATCTGGTCTTCTTCAATTCATACCCTTTTTTTCTTGCTTCTTGAAACAGAAACTTATTGAAAGGAAATACTTGATTTAAGTCTTTTTGATTTTTATAATCTATGTATGAGTTGATCAAAGTCGCCAATCTTAATTTGTCATCAGCAAAGAAATTCTCAAGACGCATCAATTGTGCTATGTTAATCATAACTAGGTCCTTTACAACATAATTTGACGAAAACGTTCTTTGGGAAATAATCTCTTTAAATCGGTTGTTCAAATGCCAATTCACCCCTTCAGAATCAAAACTGTCATCGAAATAGACAAGTATGGGAAAGACATATTTTTTTCCTTGAGGTGCATCTTTGTCAACGTCACTTAATATCATTGATATCTTGTTTTCAATAACATTTGCCAACTGTACAATTCCCTTTGGTTTTGCATTCATATTGGATATGTACTTCTCTTCAATACCTTTTACAATTTCTCCGTAATCGCCGCTCAACTTGTATTTATTGGCTAGTAGCGTATCTTTGCATTCGAAGACAAATACTCTATTACCCCTTCTCATGTAGTAATCAGGTTCTCCATCCCCAATAAGCGATTTAAGATCTGTTCCTGTATATCTCACGTATCTTTGTCCAAAACATCTCTGCATAATATTGTAAAACAGGTACTTTTCGCTGAATTCTTCACCTAAAAAACCTTTCAAGTCCGCATATGAATTCTTGGGGCTCAGAACACCTATATTCTCTAAAACATCGGACATGTCGAACAGTAATCCTGCAAAAGATTTGTCCAAAAACAAATTAGTGAATAAGAACACATACCTGTTTGAACCTGTTTTTAGAACAGGGTGTTCTCTGAATTCATGAAAATCCTCTGAATGTTTGTAATTATGAACATCAAGACAGAATCGTTCTATGAAGTTAATTGATTTCCAACAACCATCGTCTATCTCCATTACGCATGTTCCTTGTTTGGCTCCCATCAAGTCAAAGTTCAACATAAAGAGGTTGTCCAAATATTCTTTTGGATTAGATAGATCTCGTTCTTTGCAAAATGCATCCACATAACCTTTAAACTTATTATTCTCCTTTGGGAAATCCATCAAAAGCGAATAACATAGTATTAGTTGTAACCGATAATCTCTAATTGTCTCAACATTGTTATATTTCAACTCTATAGGAAGGAACAATTCGACAAACTTATAAGCAGGCATATTGTTATTTGGCAACTTTTTTCCGAAGTCAAGTCTTTCGTCGCAACAAATTAAATAAGACAGCATTAGGTTTGATTTGTCGACTATGCTGAGTTCTCTTTCGTCATCATTGTACTGACACAAAAGTTTATCCAACAATAAAAGTAGGGAATAAATGTCTACAAGAACATATTCTTTCAGATTGGCTCCATCCATATAGTTTCCAATAGGGTTTTTAACGTCACTTCTACATTGCATTACCCACGGTAACCAAACATCTGTTTCAAGTTGAGTGATTAGCTGACTATTTTTCCAAGAGATAAGAGTTGCCACAAATTCAACTGCATTTCTTGATGGAACATCAGCCAACAAATCCTCTATCCTATCGTGTTTGGCTGGAAACATAATACTATAAGAGAGCAGCTTCTGCACTCGTAATCCCATATTTTCCATATATTGGCAATTATTTCAAAATTTCCCAAATAAACACCCCACCACATCCTTCCACCCCATTTTCATTAATTCCGCATATAGTGGGGGTTGCTCAAGTACACTGGATCACATCCCCCTTCTCTCTCCACCACCACCACCACATACACATCCCCATAAAGGTACAACCCCGTCGATTTGTTGTGGAGGTCGGCGCGAGTTTGGCAATCGAACACGATTATTTCATTAAATGCAATTCCCGATAGGCTTGTCTGATATCTTCTTGAAAACGTCTGTATGAAGGGAGTTCTTTCAGTTTGTCAATCGACACTTTTTGCCCAACTGGAAGATACAGATCACTAATTCTCAACTCTTTTCTTCTACGTCTCGTTATTTCTTGTCTTGCTATTCTAATGGCTTCTTCAATTACAGCTTTAGGGTCTGTGATGGATTCGGGAGAGCGGTTAATTCCGAGTTCATTATCTGTTTTTGTAGTCCCAATCTCGTTCTTTAACAAGTCTTTATCTGCCAACATCCATGATTCCATCATTTGAACCGGGATCGCTGGGACTAGTATTTTACACGTGGTGTCATCGCTTTGGGCTTTGATTAGTTCCCGTGCTGGAGCAATTTTATTGTCAAGCACGTTTTGATTTGTGGCGTCATCGGCATCTGAATGTATGCAAAGAATCATCATCCCTATTTCCTCAACCCCTTGTTGCGCTGCTTTCAATGCATATTCACTAAACGAAAGGTCTGTCTTTTTAACTTCCAATGGCCAGACTACGGGCTCCACGTCTCCCTGACACTCGTACGCGATTTCCTCAAATGACCTTTCTATGATTTTCCTCAGGAAACGAACATCAGTAGTTCCCTCTGTTGTGAATCCAATAAAAACCTGTCTCGCCGCCATGATTATTCTCCATTTAATGAGGTTAGATATTCGTTTACGGTGAGAATGGAGACCTTTTTGTCCTGCTCAGAGATAGGCAGCGACAGTTGACCATCTTTTGCCACAGGAAGAATGGTCGTGAACTTTGTCTTCTGTTTTCTCCCGTTTATCTCCTGTATTCTGGTCCGCATTTCGGCAAAGTGAAGCGAAACATAGATGTCTTTCACCCAGTGCTTATGAATGATATTGACAAGCAAAGGGGAATGAGTATTGACGATGACTTGTCTTAAAGGCATTTCCGAATCAGCGAAATCTGTTGACAAATCTTTCAACAGGTCAACCATTGTTTTGATTCGAAACGGGTGAATGCCGTTCTCCGGTTCTTCAAAGCACAGAAGACCTGTGTGCTTGTCATCTTGTTCCAAAATACACAATGCGAGCATCCGAAGAGTCCCTTCCGAAAGGACTCTTGAAGAGTATTCTTTTCCGTCTTCCCCTTTCAGATAGATCACATATTGCTTGTTCTCAACATCATCTTTCACTTCAACTTCGGTGTAATTCGGGATAAAACTGCTCAGTTTTCTTGAAATTTCCACCAAAGAGTATGGATCTTTTTGTTTGATTCGATAAAGTGCTGCGGCTAAATTTTTCCCAGAGAAAGAAATGGTGTCCTCTCCGTCTTTCTTGCTTGTGGGTTGCCTTAAGTCTTCAGGATTCAGTTGAAGGAATTGCCAACTCCTCATTTCCTCCTTTGCGGCGAGAATGTGTCGGAAATCTACGGAATCAAAACTGCTCAGTATCGTTTTTTTTGCATGTTGTAGATTAATGACACGTTTTTTTCCGGGAGTCCCGTCTTGCGGAATGTAAACAACAGGAATGCCGTTTTCGACTTTTGTTTCAATATAGGGAACACCTCGCTTGCCCGTTACAACTTTAGGCCGCCATAGCTCCATTTGTTTGTTCGGAATGAGTTTTATCCAATGATCATCGTTATGTTTTATGGTACTTAGATATTCATGCACGACTTCCAAGTCTTCCAACCCGTTTTCGTTAATGAAGTGCTTGATTTTTAACTCATAACGCAGTCTTGTGTATTTTAAAGTTGCGGTCGCGCCCCAGGCATCTGTAATCTTCTTGTTAACCAGCAACTCAACAACAAACTCCATAATAGATGCACATTCGCCATTGTCATATTGGGTGAAAAGCTCATGCATGTCACCTCTTTGCTCCTCACGAAAAGCGGTATGGATTTTATCAACTTCAGTAAGTCTGGACAAAAGACGCAATGCATCAAATAAATTACTTTTCCCAGCGGCATTGGTCCCAGCGATAATTGTCAAGGGAGTGAAAGTCATTTCAAAATCTTGAAATGACTTAAAACCGTTTATTTTGATATATGTCAGCATATATTTTTATTCAAATTAGTTTGCAAAAATACATATTTATTTTGAATATCTACTATTTCTCTCCCCACATCCGCAAATAATATTCCACGAGGTATAAAGTACTGTACAAGCAGGTCTTGCTTTCGTAAAACAGCTGCAACGCCTTCGCCGACTCGATGTTCAACCGCCCGGCCAACTCAACAGAGATGGCGCCGTGGTCTCGATACAGGTGGCTACAAACGTCATCATCACCTGCGTCTTGGATATTTCAATGACATTTTTCATCACAAACGAATGCTTTGTTTTTTATCTTGCAAAGATATACTTTTTTCGAATTATGCAGGCTGTTTCAAAACGATTGCCCCATCAAACTCCCAATAAATCCAACAAACGTCTCGATCTTCCCCTCCACGCTCGCCTGTTCCGATGCTGCCATGTGCTCTTCCCGGCGCTCCACGGGGATCACCACCCAGGGGTGGCTGGCGGTCACGAGCTGGCTGTGCTGAAGAAGAGGTATGAAGGATACTGTCTATTGCGAAAATTCGTATTTTTGCGCCGTTTTATAACCCTTTCCACAAAGGGCTGTAAGCCCGACCTATGTCAACCCAGGGTGAGAGAAGCGAGCCTTGGGGTATTAAGTCAACAAAAACCGTAATAAAATGAAAAACACCAAACTGATACTGCTCCTCGCAGTCGTGACGCTGACCGCCGTTTCCTGCGGTTCCAAGAAAGAAACCCCGAAAGAGGAAGCCCCCAAGATGCTGGTCCTCTACTACTCCCAGACCGGCAACACCAAGGCCGTGGCGGAGGCAATCGCCAACAAGCTCGGTGCCGACATCGAGGAAATCACGATGGTGAATCCCTACGATCCTGATTTCCAGGCGACCATCGACTGTTGCAAGAAAGACCAGGAGCAGGGCGTCCTCCCCGAGATTCAACCCGTAAAAGCGGACATCGCCAACTACGACGTCGTCTTTCTCGGCTTCCCCGTGTGGTTCGGGACGTACGCGCCGCCCGTGACCACCTTCCTCAACAGCGCCGACTTCAGCGGCAAGAAAATCGTGCCGTTCTGTACCTTCGGCAGCGGCGGACTGGAATCCAGCGTGAAGGACTTGGCGGTGGCTGAGCCCAACGCGGAGATCCTGCCCGGTTACGGAGTCCGCGCCGCCCGTTTGGAAGCGATGCCCCAAGAGGTGGACAATTTCCTGAAAACCAACGGATTCCTTGAGGGCGAATATGTCCAACTGGCGGACTTTCCCGTGCAGCACGAGGCTAGCACTGAAGAGGCCGCCATCTTTGACGCGGCTGTCGATGGCTACCCGATGATCCACGCCAAGGCCAAGACGGTGACCTCCCGCGAGCTCCCCGACGGCACCGAATACCTCTTCACCGCCGTCAACCTTCCCCGCGAGGACAAGCCGGACATGCCCACTGACGAGATCCAAGTATATGTGACGGTGGAGAAAGACAAGGCGCCGGTGTTCACGAAGGTGATACGGTAGGCTGGTTTTCCCGCAGAACACGCTGACTTGCGCAGAAAATATGTCTGCGTCAGTTGGTGAGGTCTGCGGGAGAAAAACACGACAAGCAAGGATTCATACAAGATTTGATACATGGGAAATATCTCCCGTCTGAAAAAAGTTGCATTATGCATTCCGATACATTGGAAAAAAGTTGTATTTTTGCAGTCTGAATCCTGGAAAAAAGTTGCATTATGCTTCGTAGAAAAATCGATAAAGTATTTGATAATTGGGCAAATAAAAACAAAAAGAAAGCACTTTTTGTTGAAGGTGCCAGACAAGTAGGAAAAACCACTTCCATCAGGGAACTTGCTCGTCGGCATTACAAGCATTTCATTGAAATCAATTTCATCAAAACCCCATCCGTGAAAAAGGCTTTTGACGGTGATCTGGATGCCAACACCATTATTCTTAACCTTTCAGCGATGGGATTAGGCCCTTTTGTCCCGGGTGAGACCTTGATTTTTTTCGATGAGATTCAAGAGTGCCCCAACGCTCGGGCTGCTATCAAATTTCTCGTGGAGGATGGTGCATTCGACTATGTGGAATCGGGTTCCCTGCTTGGGATTCACTATAAAGGAGAGGAAGATTCTGAGGATGAGGTTGAGGAAATCCCTTCCATACCCGTTGGATCAGAAGAAACCGTGGAGATGTATCCTCTTGATTTCGAGGAGTTTCTCTGGGCAGCGGGTATTACCGAGGATGTCATTGGCATATTGAAGAATGCTTTCTCCACGAGCAGAGCCGTCCCGGAGTTTGTCCACGGCCAGATCATGCGCCGGTACGCGCAATATATGGCAGTGGGAGGATTACCTGAAGTAGTCGCCGGTTTTATGGATAACCGTGATTTCTCCGTGGTTCTTAACATGCAGAACAATCTTTTGGCTGGCTACAGAAGGGACATTTCCAAATATGCAGGCAAAGACAAAGTGTTGGTGAAGCGGGTATTTGACGCTATCCCGGCTCAATTGGCGAAACCGGACAAGCGTTTTGTGTTGGCGGACTTGGAACACGGGGCAAGCCGCCGCAAATATGCCGATCCCACCCAGTGGCTGATAGATGCCGGAATGGCTTATTATGCCATACAAACCAATGCACTGTCACTTCCGTTGTCTAACGTGGAGAATCGCCGACTATACAAATTGTATCTGTTGGATAATGGGCTTCTATGCAATATGAGTCTGCCACGGCAACATTTTGCCGTTATAAACGGTGAACTCGACCTGAATGAAGGTGCTATGACAGAAAACTTTGTGGCCGCCGAATTGGTGAAAAAAGGTTACCCGTTGCATTATTTCGACCAAAAAAGCAAACACGAACTTGACTTTGTTTTGCCCGCTGAGGAGGGTATTCAGATTGTGGAGGTGAAGTCTGGAAGCAATTTCCGCCGTCACGCCTCCTTGGATTACGCTTTGGCGCATTCACATTCTATAATATCCGAGGCCATAGTGCTTTGCAACTCCAATGTGGTGCTGGCTAATGGCATTCGCTACCTGCCGCTGTATATGGCTATGTTTCTATAGTATTCTTTCAATTTGAAAACAAGTATCCTTTCAAAATCGTTCTTTCCGCGTCAGTCTGCGGGGAAACGCGTCACGCCTTTTTCCCGTCAAGGATTTTTTCAAGCTGGGGACGGAAGTCGTTTCCCCAGTCACGGAGTTGCTCGATGATTGGGATGAGGCTGCGGCCCAGGTCGGTGAGGCTGTACTCGGTGTGCTTGGCGACGGAGTCGATGACCCTTTTCTCCACCACGCCATATTCCGTCAGTTCTTTCAACTGCTGAGCCAGAACGCGCTCGCTCGCCCCGGGAATGAGTCGTTGCAACTCGCTCGGGCGCTTTGAATCATCCAACAGTTCGTAGATGATGTAGGGTTTCCACTTCCCGCCCATCACTTCGATGGCGATGCGGAAACCGCAGGTGGTGTCTATCGGTATTTTCTTATTGTACATATTGCGACAAATTCCAAATTATCAAACTCAACTGATAACTGCAAAAGTACGTTTTTTTTCGTTACTGATAAAATTTTCATCTGTACTGCGAAAATTATCAGTATTTGTGGGTATTCAGGAAGGTTGTACTTTTGCCGCCGTTATGAATGAGCTGAAAATTGAGACCAAACGAGGCATACTGCTTGACTCCGTGCTGTTCGGCAGCGGCAAGTCCGACACCGTGCTGATTGCCATCACTGGCATCCACGGTAACTTCTACTCCAACCCCTTTTATTACAATATCGGTGACACGATGTCGGCGGCGGGCATCGACTTTGTCTATGCCCAAACCTGCGATGCCTTCGGCGAAATCCGCACGGCGAACACCCATACGGGCCAAGAGGAAGCCATCGGTTCGTGGAACGAGCGTTTCGCCGATGCTGAGGATGATGTGGCGGCCTACATCGACCATGCCGAGCGGCAGGGTTACCAGCACATCTATCTTGCTGGTCATTCGCTCGGCGCCAACAAGGTCATCTATTACCTGTCGCGCACCCACGACCCGCGTGTTGAGCGTTTTCTGCTGCTATCACCCGCCAACCTCGACTATATGACTTCGGGCGTCACCGCCAACGAGCGGCACATCATCAGGCAACTCTACGAGGAGGGCGCGAGCGACAGAATGCTTCCGTTCCCGTTGATGGGCTGGGTGGAGTGCACTGTGGCCACCGCCTACGACTGGGTGTGGGGCGGCCTTTTGAACAACGTGCACACCGACCCCGACGGCGACTTTTCGCAGGTGGAACGGGTTACGCACTCGGGAGCTCTTCTTATCGGCACCTACGACAACTTCACTGACGGCGACCCGTCGGGCTTCCTGCGTCTCATCAACCGCCATTTTCCCACTTCCAGCAAGAACCGGCTCATCTTCATAGAGCACACCGGTCACACCTACCAGATGAAACATCAGGAAGTGGCTGACAAAATATTGGAACTGATTAACGATTGGAGAAAGGAGGAACAATATGAAGACGCTGTTTGATGAAACCACCCTGCGTGGGATCAGGCTGAAAAACCGCGCCTGGCGGTCGGCCACCTGGCTGGGATTGGCTGATGCAAACGGCTTCATGACAGATGCCATCATCAGCACCTATGAGACATTGGCCGAAGGCGGTGCGGCGGTAATAGTGACGGGGTTAACGTCTGTTTCGGCCACAGACGCGCATATCGGTGGCGAATGCAAGTTCTACGACAACCGTTTCATTGATGGTCATCGCCGACTTACGGATGCAGTACACCGCCACGGTGCACGCATTCTGCTTCAAACGGCGATGGTGGATGGTCCCGTCGATGAACTGACGACCGCGCAGGTGGACGATGTAGTTGCGACTTTCGGCGACGCCGCACAACGCGCTGAACAGGCGGGCTACGACGGAGTGCAGATCCACGCCGCACACTTCTTCTACCTAAGCAAGTTCATCAGTCTGCTGTTTAACCATCGCACCGATGGTTACCATGGTAGCGGCATCTTGCCCGCTATATTGTCCGACATGCGGAGCAAGACCTCAGACAGTTTTCTCATTACAATGAAAATCAACAGCTCCGATGAATATCCCGGTGGCATCACCGAGGACGATTTTCTCGTCACCAGCCGCCTGATGGCCGAGGCAGGAATCGATGCCATCGAGGTCAGTGCCAACGGCACTTCGCGGACGGGCATTCGTGCGGGCGTGAACGAAGGCTCATTTCTCGAAGCCGCCGCGCACTTGGCCGGGGAAGTGGAAGTCCCCGTGGTTCTCGTGGGCGGTCTGCGCAGCGTGGAATTTATCGGGCAAGTGCTGAACAACACGAAAGTCGAATACATCAGCCTTTCGCGCCCGCTCATCCGCGAGCCAAACCTCATCAACCGCTGGCAACAGGGCGACACGGCCCCCTCGAAGTGCGTCAGTTGCAACGGGTGCTACCGGACGGAAGGGCATCAGTGCGTGTTCACGGTGTTTCCCTCATCCATGAGGTGAAGTCCGTAAAAGAAGTGGTTGATGAATTAATGGTTGATTATAAATAGAAAATTATGGAAAAGAAAGTTAAAGCAATGTTTGTGAATGGCAGTCCGCGGAAAAACTGGAACACTGCCAAAATGTTAGAGAGTGCCATGAAGGGTGCCGAAGAGGCTGGTGCAGAAACCGAACTTGTACACCTCTACGACATCAAGTTCCAGGGATGCAAGAGCTGCTTCGCCTGCAAAATCAAGAACTCGAAGTGCAACGGTGTGTGCGCCCTCAAGGATGACCTGCGACCAGTGCTGGAGCGCGCCCGCCAGGCCGATGTCCTGGTATTCGGCTCGCCCGTCTATTACAGTTACCCCACAGGCATGATGCGCGCCTTCATGGAGAGGGCGATGTTCCCCATAGGCACCTATATGTACGAATACCCCGAGGGTGAGACCAACGGACACGCGGGCAAGCACATCTGTCTGCGCGACAAGGTCATACCTTCGGCCATGATTTTCACGATGAACTGTCCTGAAGACTACATGAAGGAGATCGGCTATCCGCCCATCCTGGAGGAGAACACCAAGTGCATGGCCGACATCTACGGCTACGCCGAGGCCCTCTACGCCTGCAACACCTACCAGTTCAACGACTACAGCCGCTATGACTTCAACCTCTTCAGTGAGGAGGACAAACGCCGTTACCGCGACGAGCACTTCGCCACCGACTTGCAACACGCATACGAGTTGGGTCAGCGTCTGGTTGTCAAGGCGAAAAAGGGGGAGTAGTAAGTACTCGGAAGTTCATCGCCGCACCGATTGCCACGGCAAAAGCACCAGAAAGTGGACTCTGGTGCTTTTGCCGGACATTGGGAGGTGTTGAAATAAATGCAAAATATTTTTTCCCGCAGAACATGACTGATTTGTATCATGTAGGAGAAGTTCTGTGTTTCTGCACGGTCCGCAGGGAATTTTTTTAAAGATTAACAGAAAAGGTGAATGAATATTTTTGTATTTTTGCAGTCGAAAGTTCGGAAAAGTGTATGGGTGTTACACAAAATCGAACTTTCCAATGTATTGAATAGAAAGAGGAAGCCTCGCTGTTTATACGAAAAAATATAATCCTCGGTATCGAATGCGTTTTTCCATGCTCAACCTCCAGTACAACGGCGGAATGCTCAGCAGTCCCGCTCCATTGGCAGGATGGATGGACAAATGGATGACTTTGTTAAGAAGTGTCACCGAATAAATACGGTTAAGGACTTCCACATTTATGCATAACACGCTGAGTTGCGCAAAAAATTGTGAAGACGCAATGCACTGTGTCTCTACTCCTTGTGCATCTCTTTCTTCCACTCATCAAACCTCTGATTCCAGCGTTTGGACAACTGTTTGCGGTATTTGTCGAAGAGGGCAGGGTGCTCCTTTTGCAGTTCGATGTAATCGTCAAAAAGTCCCTCCGATATTTCTCCATCGGAGAACTCGCCCATACGCATATAGGCAAACACAATGCCTGCGCTGTCAGCGTGCGCATAGTCGCTCATCGGTGGCCACAAATAGTTCTGTTGAGACTCCGCGGGAGAGTCTATGCTATACCATACTGCAAATTCTTCTTCCGTTGCCGGGATAGTCCCCAAAACCACTTTTGCCGAGGGCTGACTCTTTCCGTGGCCGTACTCTTTCAGATACCGCTGCAGCCGCCCGGAATAGGGAATGACATAATCTTCCTCGTGGGTAAACCATTGCATATCCGCCTGATATATAGCCTGTAAAGAATCATTCTCGGCCCAACCGCAAGTATAAACTTGCCAACCTTGACCCGAATGCTCATCTACGGGACTGAACTCGCCAGCGCCAATGTCCAATCCTTGTGAATCGGGTATCCGGAAATCGCCCCAGTTGCATTTCTCCATCCGGGTGAGGCCTTTCGAAGTCCACACACCCTCGTACTGGCGGTTACAGTAACCGTCGGCCAAACCTAACTTAAAAGCATCGTAGTAGAATCGCCCGTTAATCTTTGCGAAGCCAATCCACATTTTGCCCGTCAGGACCCCGCCGCCGGAAAATTCGTCCTCATCAAACTGGTAATGCCCGCACAGTTTCCCGAATTTACCCGTTGACGGTAAGTGCTTCCCTTTGTTCAGGCGCATAGAGTCCAGCGTGATGGTCCCGGAGAAAAGCCGGATAGTGTCGCGGTAGCGGGTGCGCCCCTCCACTTTGTAGATCCCGTTGCCCATAAAACGGACGCTGTCGTAATGGATGTAGAACCGTTGGAAGTCACGGCCTCGATATCCGATGGGCTCGAACTCGGAGGTTTTTTCGATGAACATAAACTCATCCTTTTGGGAACAGTAGTCGGGGTTTGTCAGGATGGAGTCCGGTATAATCATCCGCGAAAGGTCGGTGTTCCAGAGTTCCTCCATCGTGACTTCCGTCGTCTTCCCGCCGACCTTGCAGGCAGTCAAGAAGAGCGTTGCCGACAATGCTACCAACAGAATGCTTAAGATTCTCTTTGACATAGTGGTTCGTTATTTTGGAGTGCAAAAATAAAAATTATCCCGCTGAACTCGCTGATTTGCGCAGAAAAAAGATTTGCGATGTTCTGCGAGATCTGCGGGAGAAACTATTTCAGCGCCCCCACCGGACACACCTTCTTGCACTGCTGGCAGAGAATGCACTCGGTGGCGTTCTTCCGTTTGCGCGAGTTGTTGTTGACCTCCACCTCCATCGGACAGACTTTCAGACACTTGTTGCAATGGATGCACTTGGCTTCGTCGCACTTGATACGTAGTAACGAGAAGTAGCTCATCGGCTTCAGGAAGACGGTGATCGGGCAAATGTACTTGCAGAAGGCGCGGTTGTCCTTCAACACGACAGCTAGGACGATTCCGACGGCGTAGTAGAGCACATTCCCGGCCACGAAAAGGTAGAACATCGTCGTTTTGTCGGCTTTGCCGAGGCACATCAGCAGGATGACGACGGCGAGCGAAAGTGCGAACATCACATAGCGCACCCATCCGAAGGATTTCCGTGGTTTCGCAGGCTGCTTGTAGGGCAACAGGTCGAGGATCATCGCGGTCCAGCAGGCGAACCCGCACCAGCCGCGCCCGAACAGCAGCGGTCCGAAGATCTTGGCGATGAGGTAGTGCAGCACCCCCGCCCCGACAACCCCGGAGAGCAGATAGTACCAGAATCCCTCCATCTGCATATTCTCGCGACATATAAGGCCGAGGAACACCAGGATGTAGCTGCCCACGGTGAACTGCACGAACTCGCGGGCGTGTTTCCACCCCGCCGTCATCAATATCCCCCCAACGCCAAGGCAGATGCCGATGTAAGAAAAGTTCAACAGAAAGAAGAGGTTTCCTGTTGAGAGCCAAAGCGATACGGCAATGACCTCAAAGATGGCGAAGAGGAAAATAGATGTTCGGTACTTCTTCATAAGGTGATGTCTTTTTGAGCGCGAAAATAGGAAAAATATTCTCCCGCAGAACCCGCTGATTTGCGCAGAAGATTCTCTACGTTAGTCTGCGAAATCTGTGGGAAAATTAATTCCTGTTGGATTTGAGATTTAATATAAAAAATTATACAACATATTGTTAAAACAAATAAAAAAATAGTATCTTTGCTGCCAAAAACAAAATAACAAATTATAAAATTACAGTATGACAGAAAACGAAATTTCCTACAAAATCAGAGGCGCCATTTTCAAGGTGTACAAAGAACTCGGACCTGGATTACTGGAGTCCATCTACGAGGCTGCACTGTGTTATCAATTAACCAAAGATGGATTAAGTGTCCAAAAACAGGTGCCAGTTAAGGTAGTTTATGATGGAGTTATTCTTCCTGTTGATTATCGGTTGGACTTGTTGGTTGAAGACAAAGTCATCATGGAATTAAAATCGGTAGAAACCTTAATGAATGTTCACCACAAACAACTGCTCACTTATCTGAAAATCACAGGGGAAAAGTTGGGGATTTTAGTGAATTTCAACAGTGATGATATCGGGAGTAGTATTTATCGGAAAGTGAATGGTTTATAATTTTCCCGCTGAATTCGCAGATTTGCACTGAAAAAAGTCTGCGGTAGTCTGCGAGATTTGCGGGAATCTAAATTCAATACCTTTCGATGAAACCCCGCACCAGCCGGAACAGCGGCTCGTACGTGTCGAACACCGCGTGCTCCCAGTCGTCGTTGACGGTGTGGTAGTACTGGAACGCGTCGCCGCTCTCGTTCTCGAAGAGGCTTTGTCGTTGGTACCCGCTTTTTTCGTACTTTTGCCGCCGGAAAAAATTAACAATGTCAGTTATAGAAATTGAAGGGAAGTCTTATACCATTTATTGGCGTGGGACTGTTTTTATTATAACGAGTCACTATGATGGGATTACTGAACGGGAAGCCTTTGTCTTGGCACAATGTTACGAAGAAGGCAAGGTGTTCCAGATCATTCAGATCTCAGGATATCATGCTGGTTGGCTGGCGGGATACGTAAACGAAGGAATCTTGCATGATTATTCTTGTGTTGCTATAACATACGAAGAATTAGTTGAGGCCATCAAATTCAATATCTCAGGGCCGGATTTTAGCACATTGCAGATTTTGGATAATGGATTGGAACTGAAAGATTTGTCAATTGACTGAAATTAAGGTGTTGACAAATTCTTTATAAAGCAGCAAAAATAATCAGATACTATGCTCAAACTCGAAAAATTCCTGACCCTATTCATCGCTATCGGTGCGGTGGCCGGCGCCGTGATGATGTGGATTGACCCCACGGGCGCAATGTGGGGCGGCGAGCCACTGTTAGAACTGTTGCGTGCGAAGATGCCCTGGCCGGACGTCTTCTTCCGCAACTTCATCCCGTCGGGCTTCGTGCTGCTGGCTCTGAACGGCCTCACCCAGTTTGCGGCTGCGTACTTGCTCTTCAAAAAGCACCCGCTCGCGCAATGGGCCGTCCTCACCTGCGGCATCATCCTTATGCTCTGGATCGTCCTTGAATGGTGGGCGTGGGGCTTCAACGCCATGAGCAACATCTATTTTGTCTTGGGTTTGGTAGAGGCGGTAGCGGCGGGAGTGAATCTGAAAATCAAGAAAGAAGTCAAATAATGAAACGGATTAGACAATATGTAGGTATTCTGACTGCCCTCGTGGTATATTATATCATCCACGAAGGAGCGCATCTGCTGTATGCATTGGCCAATGGTGTTTTCAAACAGATAAACTTCATGGCGTTGGGAGTCCAGATAGATGTATTCCGCGACTGCATGACCGACACGCAATTAGGTCTGTTTTGCCTCGCCGGGGCGGTCGCCACTTTCCTGACCGGCTGGATTTTGGTTCTTTTGTGCCGGAAAATCTGCGCCATGGAATCAAAGGTGCTGAAGGCCGTCTTTTGGTATGTGACGATTGCTCTGCTTGTGTTAGATCCCCTCTATCTGAGCGTGTTGTGCGGCATTTTCAGCGGCGGCGACATGAACGGCATCCGTCTGCTCATGCCAGAAGTTGTTGCAAGAATCCTCTTCGCGATCATCGGTGTAATCCATATTATGGTGATTTGGAAGTATCTGTTGCCGAAGTATAAGGAATCGTTCAATTCGTGATATTTTGGCAAGGAAATAGACAACAGAAATTGTGTTCTGTTATGACAAAACGATTGTCGTATTTTGTTGATAAACCAACAAGAATGATATGAACTGGACCGTCATCATCATCGAAACCCTCGTTATGACCGCCGCGTTCACGGCCATGATTCTGATTCCGCTCGTGAAGAACCCCGTGTGGTGGATTCACGACTACCCGGAGGACATCCAGGAGGAGTACTTCAAGACCCACGAGCGCGTGCCGTCGAAGTTCTTCACCAAGACCGTGCTGCTTAAGAAGGGCTTTGCGCTGTTCGTCGCCCTCGCCGTGATGCTCGGGCTGATGAAGCTGGCCGGCGCCTATAACTTCTGGTCGGCGTTTGCGCTGAGTTACGGCATCTGGCTCGTCATCGACTGGTACGACTGCTTTTTCCTCGACTGGGTGCTCTTCGCCAATATGAAGTCCGTGCGCCTGCCCGGCACCGAACACATGGACGCGGCCTACCACCAGAAAAAGTACCACTTCGTGCAGTCACTGTGGGGAATGCTCATCGGATTGGTTCCGTGTTTAATTGGGGCGGGGGTGTATGCGTGGTTGTTTTGTTAATGGATTATTCTTCCGCAGAACCCGCTGATTTGCGCAGAAAAAGGTCTGCGTTATTCTGCGCAGTCTGCGGGAAAATTTTTATTCTTGCACAATGATTTTTATCTTCTGTAAAAGATAAAATGTTATTTTTGCAGCGAATTTCTTTTATAAAAGATAAAATACAAAATGAGTGCGATATTAAGACAGAGCTATTTAGAAAAGATCGAGCATTATCTCGGCAAAGATACCATCATCATTCTGACGGGACAGCGAAGAATTGGCAAAAACTACATCCTTCGTCTGTTCAGAGACAAGATGAAAAAGGACAGACAGGCCAATGTTATCTTCATTGACAAGGAGAAACACGAGTTTGACGACATCAGGACCTACCAGGACTTGAACACCTATATTGATGCAAGGCGTAACAAAGCCAAAACGAATTTCATCCTTGTTGACGAGATTCAGGACATTGAAGGATTCGAGAAGAGCGTGCGCAGCTACTATGAGGAGGCAGATATAGAGATTATCGTTACCGGCTCCAATTCGAAGATGCTCAGTAGTGACTTGAGCACCCTTATCGGCGGCCGTTACAAGGAAATTTACATCCAAGCATTGAGTTATGAGGAGTTTATGTTGTTTCATCAGCTACCTGACTCCGACGACACGCTCATAAAATATATCCAGTTTGGCGGTCTGCCGGGCTTGCTGAAGATGGGTCTTGACGAACAGGATGCGCGTGAGTACCAGATGGATGTGTATCACACTGTTTTGCTGAAAGATGTGATAATGAGATATCAAATCCGTAACGTTCCTTTCCTTGAAAATCTTGTTCGGTTTCTGGCTGACAATACGGGGAAGATTATCTCGGCCAACAGCATCGCCAAGTATATGAAGTCTCAGGGCGACAACATCACTTCAACTGCCATCATTAACTACACCAAATATCTGTGCGATGCTTATATGATACATCGTGTGCATCGTTACGACATACACGGGAAGAAGCTGTTCGAGAGCAACGACAAGTTCTACTTTGAGGACAACGGAATCCGTAATGCCCTTGCAGGCGGCACACGCGAGGGTGACATAGAGAAGGTGGTAGAGAATATCGTATATAGCCATCTGAAACGTCTCGGTTATGAAGTGACAGTGGGTCAGCTGCAAGCTGGAGAAATTGACTTTGTCTGCACCAAGTCTGAAGGTCAGCGCGTATATGTGCAGGCATCGTATATTATTGCCGATGAGGTCACTCGTGAACGTGAGTTTGGCAATCTGCGGGCTATCAAGGACAACTACCCGAAATATGTCATCTCAATGACTCCGTTAGTCAGCCGTCAGGACTCGGACGGCATCTCGCACCTCAGCTTGAGGCATTTCCTGACGGAAGGACTGTAGATGCAAGAAAATCTCAGGTGCACTGGATCATCGTGGTATTTGAAACCGAACGCTTGCTGATCACGGACTTCACGTTGAACATAACAGAGCGAGTCCAGCATTATAGATAAAATGTGGAAAATCATGCGAAAGGATGCGTTCCTGGAATATATTGAGCCTTAGATGTGTTGACAGGGCAAATCTGCAGGGATTCCCATTCGATGTCAAATGCAGCACAAACTAATTCCTTGAGAAATGTTTCGTCCTGACAGACAACTTTGATTTTACGAACCCCAAATGGAGAAGTTGTTTCTTTAAAATGCTGAAAATGCCGGGCGTTTTTGCGTTTCTCATGGGCCCGCCTCCGATTTTTGATGATGACACGCAATTCCAGGCCTCCGACTATCAGAGGAAAAACCAGCAGGATAAGCAAGTAATACTTCATAATTGCAATAACATTATAATATGTACCCGTTCACATCATAGCATCTTCCGTTTTGGCAACAACACGGCAAAAATACAATATTTTCGGATGATGTCGGAAAACAAACGAGAACATGGATACGTACGATATGCGGAGATAATTTTTTCAACCAAACGAAAACGCATCCAGACATTTTGCGTACTTTTGCCGCCTCAAAATTATAATCCTATGAAGAAAATGAATATCCCTTTGATGGGCACCCTGTTGATACTGTCCATCGTCGTTTGCCCGATGCTCTATTTCACTGTGGGCCCGACATTGGATGAGGCGCAGTTGGAAGTGCTCAAGATTCTGGGCATCATAGTGTCCTGCAGCGCTGCGTTCTGCTTTATCGTGGGCGAGCTCACTGGAAACAATAGTCAGATGGACAAGCTTTGGAGCCTGCTCCCCATCGTTTACACGTGGGTGATTGCCGTCAAGGGCGGTATGAGTGCCCGCTTGGTGGTGATGGCTGTCCTGGCCACCCTTTGGGGCCTCCGTCTCACCATGAATTTCGCCCGCAAAGGGGCATACAAACTCAAGTTCTGGGAAGGGGAAGAGGACTACCGATGGGCCATTCTCCGCTCCGGCCCTCCTTTCCAAAAGCGCTGGGTTTGGGCGTTGTTCGACCTCTTCTTCATCTCCATATACCAAAACGTGCTTGTGCTGATGACCACTTTTCCTGCATTGGTAGCTATGGGCTCCGACAAACCTTTCGGTTGGCTGGATGCCGTCGCCACAGTGCTGATGTTAGGGTTCATCATCTGGGAGACCGTCGCTGACGAGCAGCAATGGAAATTCCAGACCCGCAAGTGGGCGATGATCAAAGAGGGGAAAAAGTTGGAGGAATTACCCGCTCCATACAACAAAGGATTCAACACCACGGGCCTTTGGGGACGGAGCCGCCATCCCAACTATTTCGCCGAACAGTCGATTTGGGTGTGCTTCTACCTGTTCTCCATTGCCGCTGGAATCGGCATTCTCAACTGGAGCGTGATCGGTGCGCTGCTGCTGGTGGTCCTGTTCCAGGGAAGCTCGTCGCTGGCGGAAGAGATCAGCGGCGGGAAGTACCCGGAATATGATAAGTACTGCCAGAGCGTTCCGCGCTTCTTTCCCGGCAAGAAATACGAAATGTAAATGCCGTGAAGACAAGTGAGGACTTGTCCGTAAAGCGTTGCTAATGAGAAGTGTTGCGGGTGAATTGTCCGCTACACGATGTTTTCTATTGATAATCTTCTGCGGAATCATTTTTTAGTTGCTTCTGTCCATATAGTATGGAAAATACGGGGCTGTTACATCCGAGAAAAAAAAATTTCAGGGGTGTAACAATCCTTTGTTTTTCATACTTGAGAATAGAAAAGAAAAAGTTTTACCGCGCGATGAGACGCATCTGAAAAAATAAAGATATGTTGGAATTTAAGAAGTATAGTTCTATAGAGAACTCCTTTAATCAGGCTTTTATGGAGTGTGTGGCGGCGGAAATGCCGGCCGATTTGGAATATGTGGTGCAGGAAAAAGTGCACGGCTCTAACACCAGTTTCCTTTGTGACGGGACGGATGTTCAGTTTGCCAAAAGGAACTCCATCCTCACGGAAACAGACCGGTTCTATGCCTACCCCAAGCTGTTGGCTGCCTATCGAGACAGGGTTGTCAAACTCTTTGAGAGCGTGAAGAGGAGATATCCTGGTGTCGCTCAGATCCAGGTTTTCGGGGAGATGTTCGGGGGACGGTACCCGCACGATGACGTGAAAGCCCGGCCGGACCTGCCGCTGATACAAAAGGGGGTCTTTTACGCTCCCGGACACGAATTCTACGGGTTCGATATCTATCTATTTGAAAGAGGGAAAAGCAGGTTCCTGCCGTTGGATGAGATTAACGAGCTGTTCGAGTCCGAAGGGATTTTCTATGCGAAGACCCTTTTCCGGGGCACTTTGGCCGAATGCTTGAAACACCCGAATGCCTTTCCGAGCAAGATTGCCGGGTGGCTGGGACTTCCGGCTATTGAGGACAACATCTGCGAGGGGGTGGTCATCCGTCCGGTGGAGACCAAGTATCTGAGAAATGGCTCCCGCGTGCTCATCAAAAGCAAGAACGAAAGGTTCGCGGAGAAAAAGAGTGTGAAAAAAAAGAGCAAATCGTCAACGGGAACGGTACCGTTTAGCGAAGCCTTGAAATCCCTCGTGACGGAAGTGGAGGCATACGTCACGGAAAACAGGCTGGCCAACGTGGTGAGCCATATCGGGGATGTCTCTTACCCCAAGGATATCGGCAAGCTGATTGGGATGCTCTCGAAAGATGCCCTCGCGGATTTTCTCAAAGAACACGGAGGCGCCTACGTGGCGCTGGAAAAATCCGAGCAGAAATCGCTGAACAAGGAGTTCAACAAACAGTGCGCGGCTCTTGTGAAGAAAGTCTGCCTTAACCAAGCAAGTACCCTTGGTACGAGGCACAGTTGAGTTCCAGCACGCATCCCGTGAAGGAAGTCTGCCTTTACCAAGCGAGTGCCTTTGAGTGATGGCTGGGGCACAAGGAAGAAGACAATGGACCGTTTCAAATCATCCATCGGTTCAGCTTGTTCCAGAAGCCCGTGGCGCTGAGTCGGGCGGTGTAGGCGACATCCGGTTCGTGGAATGTGTAGCCGGTGCTCTCGCGGTATTGCTGGCGAAGCGCCCGGATGGCCTCGGCACTCTGCAGCGTGTCGATGCTCTGCTCGTAGAAGTCCAGCAGGGTGGGGTAGAGATGGGTGAAGTCGTCGTTGATGCGCCGCGCCATTTGCCGGTGCGCATCGTCGAGAAGGAGTTCCTCGCCACCGAGCAGACGGTCGCGGAGTTTCGCGAGACTGCATTTGGCGCGGTGGACGGTGACACGGTACGAGAGACCGGTCATCCCAAGCACCTGGGCCACCGCTTCGTTCGGCAACGACTGCTGCGGGTCAAGCATCGTCAGCAGGGAGCGGAGGAGAACAAAACGATAGTGCGGGTTGAGAGTCTGGTGCGCGTAGGCGATCAAGTGGGCGGCGGCGGAGAGCGCCCTCTCGTCCGTCAGGAGATTGTCGGGGGCATCCGTGCTGGTAACGCAGTCGGCCAAAAGTCCCGGGGAAACGTATTTCTCCTCTGCTGCGGCACGCGAGGTGAGGTAGTTGCGGAATGTGTTGAGCAGCCATCCCTCGAATGCACCCTTCTTTCGGATGCGCCGCAACGACTGGTAGGGTGATTGGTTTTCGCACTCCTTCCCCTCTCGCAGATAGAAGAAAAAATCCTCTACCACGTCCTCGTAGTTGTCCATCAGCCGGTTGTGGTAAACTTCAAACCGCCTCTTCAACCGATGACCGAACCGGTGATGCAGTAAATAATACGCGGCCTCGTCTGCAAGCCCGCCTCCTTGCAAAAGGATGTCAATGAAATCTTCCGATGGTACTTCTGTAAACGGTGCGCTATTGCTCTCTTTGATAAAATTATCTGCTTCCATTTTTTTCATAATATTTTACGTGCCGCAAATCTATGAAAAAAAATAAACTCTGTAAAAATATTATAAAAATATTTTTGCATTGGAAACCAAATGGTTATGAAATTGTGTTTGTAATAATTTGTTAAATCTGTATTTTTAATTTCATAATAATTCTAATGAATACAATTGGCTATCGCACGACCGTTACGGTCAGCGGGGCACTGTGCCCTCGGAATTCGGGCGCGTACATACACTCTATCGTGGCCAGACCGTTCAGGAAAGTGCCGACCTGGGTGGCCAGCAACGGGTAGTCAATGATGTGTGTCCCTGTCGGCATACGGTCAAAGAAGAAATCGGTGGCGGCGTCGTGCGGGACCATCGTGTAAGAGAGCGGGTGCCGGTACAAGTGTTGCGTGTGGCTGCTGACGGGCTCGAAAGCGGCGGCGCGACTGTCTTTCAGATGCACATACTCCAAATCGCGGTCGGAGATAATGGTGAGCCGTACGGTCAACTTTTCGCCCAAGCGCGCGGGATTCTCTGCCGTTACGGGCACCAGTTGTAGTCCTTCCGCACCTCGTACCTCGTGGTACAACACCCGCTGGACGCGCAACCCCGTGGCGGATTCGGATACTTTGTCGATATCCTCCACGTACTGCCAGTAGCAGGCCCCGAAGACGAAATGAGACGTGTCGGCGGAAACTGCAATCTCCGCCAACTTCGGTGTGATGTCGCCCTCTGTCCACGATTTTGTGAAATAACCGGTGCCGGGAACCGATGTGGCTTCCTTTGCGGGCACAAACCGTGCGTTACCGATACGCAATGTGGTGTTGCTCTCTGTGTTGAGCACGTTGGCGTCGCCCATCATCAGCGCGAAGATGGCCTCTGCAGTGGCTTTCGTGTTAGACCATCCCTGCTGATGTTTTTGCATCAACAGCCACTGCTTCATCTGGTCCAATTCCTGTTTGTTAGGTGAAATAATGTTAAAAGCTTCAATCAGGACGGCCTGCCGCTCGATGGGCGCCTGATACCAACGGTAATATCTCCCGTTGTATTCCTTTCCCCAGAACATCCCCTCCTCGCTGCTCGTAATCGCCTGCTGCCGAATGCGTTCCATAATGCGTTGCGCTTCGTTTGTGCGCCCTAAGCGGTGCAACACGAGTCCAGTTTGGGCTTGCTGCATCAGCGGCCTGTCCCGCACATCAGTGGTCAACAAGGCGAGCAGGTTTTGTACGTAGGCTTGCGACAGCCAGGACGAGTCGATTCCAAACCAAGTTCTTGCATAAAGATACTGGATGTCCTCTTCTGTGAAGTGGAAAAACTTGTGAGGGAAGGGGTCTTTTTGATATTCTGTGAATTTTAGCTTTTGAAAAGTGTCTAACCGCTGGATGGCCTTGCGCATAACTTTTTCCATATCAGGAATCTCAACACCAAGTGACTGCAGCTTGGCGTAGCTGGCCACTATATGGCTGGTGATGTAGGGTGAGAAGAAGCTCTTTCCGAACCAAGCGAAACCGCCGTCATCCATCTGGTTGTTCTTCAGTTTCCGTGCAACCGCCTCTAGTTCCTTGTCCAACCGACTGGTTAGGAACAGTTTTGCCATTTGTTGCATACGGGCATTTTCCCGTTGCGCGTCCATTACCCACGGACTTTCCGATAACAAGATGCTCTTGAGTTGCTCGTTCTTAAACAGTTGGGATTCAAGACCCTGCATTGTTGTGTCGCTGGCCCATTGCGCATACACATCCTTGATTTGCGGGAACTGGTTCACGATGTGCCGAGCGAGCGCGTTGGCGTACAGTTTGGAGAAGAGCTGCTCGTTGCATTCGTAGCGGTAGGTCATCAAATACTCCAGCGACTGGATGGCTGTCCACGAAGGGTTGGCGGTAATCTCCACCGTATAGTTGTTGGAGTGCAAGGTGGTGCTTTGATTATCTTTCAATTTTTTGAATATCAGAGTGGTGTCTTCACCGACAGGAACCACGAAGTGCATTGACTCGGTCACGGCGGTGCGGCTGCTCAGCACGGGCAGCACTGCCTCCATTCCGTCGGTGTAGCGGCCCGACTGTGCGGTGATTCGGTATGCGATGACGGAGAGGTTACGTGGCACCGCCACACGCCAGCTTACGTTGGTGGACTTGTCTGCACCGCAATGGAACTCCTTTTCGGGCGCGTCGCCCAATAATACGGGAATCAGGTCGTTGGTCTCGGGGTTGAAGAACTCGATGCGGGTGGTTCCGCGCAAGAGGGTGTCCGTTATGTTGGTGATTTTGGCCTGGAACATCATCGTGTCGCCCTCGCGGAAGAAGCGCGGCGCGTTGCTCTGGATCATCAGCGACTGGCAGGAGGTGGCTGACAGGGAGTTAAAAACCGTTAATCCCTTGCGCGTGTGGCCATACAGGTTCATCTGCCATTCGGTGAACTGGTCGGGCACGGTGAAGACCATCCGCACGCGCCCTTCCTTGTCGGTGCGCAGAGCAGGCTCGAAGAAGGCTGTCTCCGTGAAATTCTTACGGATATAGGTGCGCGCCGGGGAAACGATGTGTTCAGTGTCGTTTGAAAGTTCCTCCGCCACAACAGATTCTTCGCCATCGCGCACTCTTACGCCATCCACTACAGTCTTGGAGCCATCCGAACGGTTGCCTCGTACAGTGCGGGAATCGTTCAGGGATGATACCCCCTCTAGGTTGCTTAAGGCGGAAGTTAGGGATCTCCCGGGTGTTGTGCGGATGCTCTCCCCGCTGACACGTCCTCTGGAATTGGTGGCATCTGGTGTGAATTTGGGCCATACCGACCGCATTTTCAAGGCCGGACCATCCTCTATGCTGCATTCTATTATAGGTTTCAGTGTCGGTTGGGCTGTTTCGGAGGTGTTTTGCAAACCAAAACCGTGATAGCTTCCGTGGAATTTTTTGCGGTTGTATAGTTTCAGCCATTGTTGCTGCCACCAGGTCAAGTCCTCAAGTCTGTTACTACGCTGCTTGATTTCCAACGGGGTCATATCCAAACCGTACAAGCTCTTGTCCAGCATCCAGGCCAGCACTTCTGTGTTTGGATGGCGGTTCCTGGCGTCGGAAATCTCCACCTCCCACTTGCATTCTTGTCCGGGCAGAATCCGGCTGTTCCAATGGATGATATTGACATTCAGATTGTTGAAAAGGTTTGATATGAAACGCTCTTGACTTTTGGTCAATTTTTTCCCTATAGAATAATTGTGGCTATCATTGAATAATTGGCTGTTTTTATAGCAGAATGCCCTTATTTTAAGATAACCGGTGTTCCGGAGCCGCAAAGTGAACGTGTCCAGATTGTCGTTTAGATGGAATTTCTTGATCTTTTGCAGATTATGGCTTGTCTGATAGCAAAGCGTTACGTAGGAGTTTTCCAATGTGGAGCCGATTATCACAGGAATCTTGTTTTTTCGGAAGAGGCTTTTGTTTCCTGCATAATCTGAAACACTTGTCCGTGTTTTCCTGTCTGGAATCTTCGCTTCGCTTTGCAATATCTCAATATGCAAAGGATTTTGGGAAGGTATGGCCTGCTTGCCAGTATGGATGATACGGAAAACCCGAGTCTCTTTTGCGGTGTAAAGTGAATCCTCCAGTTGGTATTCAAACTTGTAATATCCTGGCAACCATTTCGATATGTCAACCATCAACAGACTGTCCGGATAGAAGGAACGCGTGGTTTGCCATACGGTGTCCATCACGTCCCAATAGGTAGGATTGTCCCCGTCACGTCGGTCATAGAAGTATTCGGGAAAATATTGCCGGTACTGGGCTTCCGTGTAGAGCGGCTCTTGGGGGAGGGGGTGATAAACACCGGTTCTCTCGGGCATCCGAAGCCGCAAGGCTGTGACTTTCACGGGCACGCTCACCCTTTTCTTTAAGATGTCGCGGGGAATAACCACCGCGGAAAGCGTGTCTTCAAGCCACTGGTTGACCGTTTCCTGCATTTGGATTTCAAATTGAAACGGTTTCCAGTTGATATAAAGGCTCTTTTTAGCCGTATGGGTCTCGCCGTTGACATCTGTGACCACGGCCACAACCTCCGTGCTCGCCGCCCCATTGTAGTCCAACTTCGGGAAAACAAACGAGAAACAGCCCGAAGCATCAGTCTTCAGGGTTTCTTCGTAAAAATGAACATTTGCATTTCTGCCGTAAGTCTGGGTGCGCAGGCGCAGTGTCACATCGGCCCCGATGAGCGGGAAACCGGCATACGAAACTGCGCAGCCTTTGACGAAAATGGAGTCGTGATGCCACTCGTTTTCTGGCATATCCATAAGTTTAACATAGTACGAGGGCAATTTGTATTCCTCCGCCGTGACAATTTCTGCCTCATACCATCGCCAATTGTTTTCCTTAGAGCATCGTATAGTATAGGAACCAGGCTGATTGGGCAAAACGAATTTTCCCGAAACACTGCCGAACTTCGACAAGGGCAGGTGAAGGGTCTCAAGCCGTTCTTTGCCGATTCTTTCCAGGCTCACCTCCACTCTGCCTCGCTTGAGCGGTTTGCCGTTTTTCTGAAGAATGGCTTTGAAATAGACGGTTTGTCCGGGACGGTATAGCGTGCGGTCGGTGATGATTTGGACTCTATGACGGGTGTCGTCATCGAATCGTCTTGCGCGTCGAGAATTGTATCTGTATGGATGCCAGCGACCTCCTGGAATCTCTATCTCTGCGCGATAGCAGTCGTTGTGGTCAGGAAGAGAGATATTTATATCTGCAAGGAAATCATCATAATAGTTGCGGAGATGGTATTTTATACGAGTGGTCGGGATGAAAATCCGGCCGTACTTGTCGGTCCGGCGCTTGATGGCGACCGACCTTTTTACTGCGCTGCTGACAGAAAAGTCCAAGTTCAAGGAGGTCTTCCGATGGGTTATCGGCTTGCCAGTTTGTGCGTCGGATGCGAAAAGAGTTATCCCGTCGGGCCGCTCGATTTGTGTCCATTGCACTGACGAGACGATCATCGGGAAGACGCAGAGACAGTTGTTGGAGTCGGGCACCGCCCCGTTGTGCAGCACCACCGTGTATTTCCCGTACGGCAAAGAGTCGATCCAGAGGTCGGTGGAGGCAACCTCGCCGTGAACCGGGTTCAACCTGTACTGCTGTTTTTGCACGCACTCGCGGAAATGCTCCCGGAAACAGGAGGAGAAGGGTGACACCGTCTTCTGCTCATTCCGATAGGAGGTGATGATGCTATCTGTCTTATATACAGAAAGATAAAGTGTGTCAATATTCTTGTATCGGATGGGAATGTCGATTTTGCGGCGCGGGAACCGGTTGATTTTTTGCACTGCCAATTGCACTCTGGGTTCGGTGAGTTTGTCCAAAAGGCAACGGGCGTTCTGCGGGATCCGCGTCTTGTCATTGGGCAGGGCGGACAATTCCTCCAGGATTTGCCGGCAAGGCGTGTAAAACTCCGGATGCGTCTGGTGATGAAGGTAGAGGAAGGCGGCCTTTTGGTATCTCAAGGATATGTTATATGGATATTTCTGTTCCAGCCGCTCCAGTTCCTGCCAATAGGGTATGCTGTCCCAACCTCCCGAAACGGGGCTTTCGATATTTTGGCGAATGTTCAGCAGCTGAAGTTCGTAAAAGAGAGCGGCTTGGGGACGGTTGTCGGCATTATGCCGCAGGATGGCTTTCGGCAGCAACGTGTCCAGCAGACTGTCCACCAGAAAAGGGTAGGGACAGTCAAGGATGTCCATCAGTGCCAGATCGAAGAGAACAGGCTGCCAGCACAGGGATTCGGTGGGGGCGTACAGCAGGAAAGAGAATGGTGCAGCCGGGATGTTCCCATATTCCAGCAATTGGGATAGTCCCTCTGCATAATAGCGTTTCGCCGCCGCTCTTTTCTCCGCATCGCTCCACTCATCATATAACGACAAATCCTTTTTCCCGGAAGGAGTTGTATTCTTGAAATCGAGATCGGATACTATTTTGTTCGCTATCAAATAGTGGTATAGTCCTTGGTAGGGTTGTGACGAAGTTTTCCGGAGACCGTCGAGGTAGAGCAGGTGTTTTTTCGTGCCCCAGCTGCTGTAGCCGTATTGGCTTCGTAGCATATAGCGCTCATAGTTCACCCTGAAAAGTTGCAGTTCGTTGTGCTCCTCGAAAGCAAGTCCCGAAATCTTATCGAGCATCTTCTGCGCATCTTGGAAATAGCTGTGGTCAGCCTGCTCATATTGGCTCCATAGGGACTGGTAGTCCTTGGTTTGGGCAAAAGTGACGGTTCCAAGAAGCAGGAACAGACAAGCGAAAAGTGCGTATATGGGATTTTTCATAAGCAGCCATTTAGAATTATTTCTGTCAAGACTTTTCAACGCGGCAAATTTAAAAAAAATGGGAATAATCTCCGTAGTGTCCTCGGAAAATTGTATATTTGCGCGTTTTTTTAATAAAATATATAATTAGATATGAGTCAGATTATTAAAGTTTTAGGAAGAGAAATCCTGGATTCCCGTGGAAACCCCACGGTTGAAGTTGATGTATATACCGCTGCTGGTGCTATGGGGCGCGCTGCTGTTCCCTCTGGTGCCTCCACGGGCGTGCACGAAGCTGTCGAATTGCGTGACGGTCAGAAGGACCGCTATATGGGCAAGGGCGTGCTTAAGGCCGTCCAGAACGTGAACAACGTGATGGCCGAGCAGATTGAGGGTATGGAAGTGACCGAACAGGCCGAAATCGATGCCCGCCTCCTCGAAATCGACGGCACGGAGAACAAAGGCAAGATGGGCGCCAACGCCATCCTCGGCATCTCCCTCGCCGCCGCCAAGGCCGCGGCCCTCGAAACCAACCAGGAACTCTACCGCTATGTGGGCGGCTGCAACGCCACCGTGCTCCCCGTCCCGATGATGAACATCCTCAACGGCGGTTCCCACGCCGACAACTGCGTGGACTTCCAGGAGTTTATGATTATGCCTATCGGCGCCCCCAACTTCCACGAGGCTGTGCGTATGGGTTCCGAGATTTTCCATAACCTCAAGAACGTGCTCAAAGGCAAGGGCTACTCCACCAACGTCGGCGACGAAGGCGGCTTCGCCCCCAATCTCAAGTCGAACGAAGAGGCTGTGGAGGTGATTCTGCAAGCCATCGAGAAAGCCGGCTACAAACCTGGTGAAGAGGTTTGCCTCGCCCTTGACCCTGCCGCTTCCGAGTTTTTCGACACGGAGAAGCAACTCTACCGCCTGAAATGGTCCACCAACGAGGAACTTACCCCCGCGCAAATGGTGGATTACTGGAAGACTTGGACCGACAAATACCCCATCATCTCCATCGAAGATGGTATGGCGGAAGACGACTGGGACGGTTGGAAACTCCTCACTGACACCATCGGCGGCAAGACGCAGCTCGTGGGTGATGACCTGTTCGTGACCAACGTCAAGCGCCTCCAGATGGGCCTCGACAAGCAGGTGGCCAACTCCATCCTCATCAAGGTCAACCAGATCGGCACGCTGACGGAGACCATCAACGCTGTCTCCCTGGCGCAGCGCAACCACTACACGGCTGTGATGTCGCACCGTTCCGGCGAAACTGAGGACACCACCATCGCCGACCTCGCTGTCGCCCTGGGCACGGGCCAAATCAAGACTGGCTCCGCCTCCCGCACCGACCGCATCTGCAAGTACAACCAACTGATGCGCATCGAGAGTATGCTCGGCTCACAGGCTATCTATCCGGGCAAGAAATTCCCCTTCAGAGGATAATCCTATCGCATTACATATTATGTATAAAAGGGAGTGGCTTTTGCCGCTCCTTTTTTTGTAAATAAAAGATTGTTTCCGTTTATCGGTAAACGATGGCACGCTTTGTTACGTAAAGGATGTGGTCGTCTTCGTACTGCTTGCATTTTACCCAGTTTCCCTTATCATCATACTCATATTCCCAAGTTAATGAGTACATTACAGTCATACCATCGCCCGAGTAATAGTTTTTTTCGGTTAAAGAGCCGTGGTCGTCATACTTGAAAGTGACTTTGCTCACGGGCGTGCTGATGCTGCAACACCGGTTGGGGTAGGGATTGTAGTATCCCAAATATTTACCTTCTACCATCTGCAATCTTCCCGCGGAATCGTACTGGGACGTGAATCGGCAACTGGCAGTAAAAGGATATGTTAAACTGTCTCTCAAGAGGTTAACCATTTGGGTGGAGTGCAGGGAGTCGTCGTAATAATATTGCTTGTGAAGGGTGGGGGAGTCTTTTATGTTGGTCGTGAAAGGGACTCTTTTTTCCGTCGTTATCCGATCGCGCTCGTCGTATGTGTAAGTGGTGATATCCTCTAAACTATTCTGCACATAGTGATACACCGATTTGATCCGTTGGAGAGAGTCATAGCGGAGGGCCTCCATTTTTTGCCAAGTTTCCCTCTTTTGTTCCCAGAGGACCGGCAACCCGTTTTGGAAGGTGAAATGGTTGAGTATGGTTTGGCAGGAATTGAGTGTGGGCGCGGGGTCGGAACGCTTTAGGTGTCTCCTTCTCCTGTTCGCGGATTGCTGATCGTTGGTGTGTGTCAGAAATTCGGTCTTGATTCTTCTGTAATATGTTTTTTCTATAACAGTTTGGTCAATGCCGGAGATTCTACCTGCACTGTCAAACGAAAAGGTGCTGATTGTTTGCGGGGTGGTGGTGTAAAAGATGTGTTTGCTGTATTTCTTGTCGCGTTCAATTAAAAAATACCCCGTATGATCGTGGCTTGGGTTTGGGTGATAATCTTGGGTCTCTATTATCTTTACGACGTTGCCGTGGATCTTGTTCTCCCAGAGTTCGTAGGGGATAGTGTTGTATAGGGATGGTGTCGGTTGGAGCCCTGTTGTCACGTCATTGAAGACGTATTGGTTCTCCTGTGCCGAAAGAAGGTTTCCGGCCAGCATAAAAACCAAAAAGAGAACAAGGCTCCTTTGTCGCATTATCTCCATACAGTGTTTGTTTTATGGCGGCAAATATACAATAATAATTCTAATCCGACTGCGTAGCTCCTCTTTTTTGCGTATTTTTGCCGAAAATTATAGTATGCTCCAGCATCTCGGATTATTCGGACTTTTTCTCGGCTGTCTGCTGTCGGCCACGGTGATTCCCTTCTCGTCGGAGGCGCTGGTCACTGCCGCATTGCTGCTGGACTACTCACCGTGGACTGTTGTTCTGGTGGCGACGCTGGGCAACACGGTGGGCGGAATGACCTGCTATCTGTTGGGCTGGCTCTGCAAATGGTCGTGGATTGAGCGATATCTGAAAATCAAGCAGGATACATTAGCCAAAGCGCATTTAAAGGTTGAAAAATACGGCTCTTTGGCGGCGTTACTGGCGTGGCTGCCCATTATCGGAGACCCCATTGCCATCGCTATGGGAGTGATGCGCACGCGTGTTGCGCCCACCACCGTCCTGATGTTCATTGGCAAGGGGGTGCGTTATATGGTGGTCGTGGGATTGTTCCAATGGATATTATAATATAATGTAGAGACGGGGCGCGCCCCGTCTCTACAAAAAAAATCCCCTGAAATAGAATCTCAAGGGATTTGGGTATGGTCAGTGGAGATTGGGCGCGCCCCGTCTCTACAGGTGTCGTAGATTAACCCTTCAGGGCCTCGGCGCCGCTCACAATCTCGATCAGCTCGTTGGTGATGGACGACTGGCGGGCGTTGTTGTACTTGAGGCGCAGGTCGCGCAGGATCTCGGTGGCGTTGTCGGTGGCCTTGGTCATCGATATCATACGGGCACCGTGCTCGGAGGCGATGGAGTCGGAAAGCGTCTTGTACAGCTGGTTCTTTAGGATCTTCGGGATAAGGGCCTCGAGTAGCTCTTGCGGGGAGGGCTCGATGATGTAGTCCTTCTTCGGTCCGGCGGCTTCACCCTCGTCCAGGTGGGCGATGGGCAGAAACTCCTCCACGGTGACACGCTGGGTGGCGGCGTTGAGGAACTGGTTGTAGACAATGTCCACCTTGTCGATGTTGTGCTGGAGAAACTCGCTGGTCAGGTAGTCGGCGATGGCCGC
>ERZ842401.528-NODE-528-length-55889-cov-11.600315_pt1 | contig 55889 bp, 49 predicted proteins | sample MGYA00521270_ERZ842401 | MGnify/ENA primary metagenome ERZ842401 (study PRJEB31892, sample SAMEA3878208) | bioreactor metagenome | biome: Moose rumen | place: Sweden | collected 2011-10 | study: EMG produced TPA metagenomics assembly of the PRJEB12797 data set...
GTAAGGTTCGTCGCGCTAAGCTTTACTATCTGCGCAAGCTCACTGGTAAGGCTGCTCGCATCAAGGAGAAGCGTTCTAACGCTCGTACTGCAGAGTAAGAGCCGACAAGACCTGCACAGCATAAGAGAGACACTTGACATCATAACCGTTAGGTGCCTCTTTTTCTTATTTTTCTTTAGAAAAGAATCGTCAATTACTAATTATTTCGTACCTTTGCTGTCAAAAACGAAACAAACACACAATAGATATAATGAAAGAGTTACAACTGAAGTACGGATGTAATCCGAATCAGAAGCCTTCGCGCATCTTTATGCAGGAGGGAGAGTTGCCAATAGAAGTAATTAACGGACGTCCTGGCTACATCAACTTTCTGGATGCCTTGAATGCGTGGCAGTTGGTGAAAGAGTTGAAGGCAGCAACTGGACTACCAGCCGCTGCATCCTTTAAGCACGTAAGTCCTGCTGGTGCTGCTGTAGGGTTGCCGCTGAGCGACACATTGAAGGACATCTATTTTGTCAGTGACGTAAAAGGCCTTGACGATAGTCCCATAGCTTGCGCCTATGCACGTGCCCGTGGTGCTGACCGAATGTCCAGCTATGGCGATTTCGTAGCACTCTCTGACACTTGTGACGCGACCACTGCTCTGTTGCTGAAGCGCGAGGTGAGCGATGGCGTCATAGCTCCAGACTATACGGCAGAAGCCATCGAGATACTGAAAGCCAAGCGCAAGGGTACGTATAATGTCATCAAGATAGACCCCACCTATCGTCCTGCCCCCGTTGAAACCAAGCAGTGCTTTGGTGTGACTTTTGAACAAGGTCGCAACGAGATAAAACTTGATGACCCTGCATTGTTTGAGAATATTCCCACGCAGAACAAGACATTTCCAGCTGAAGCCAAGCGCGACCTTATTATCGCCCTTATCACCTTGAAGTACACCCAGTCAAACAGCGTTTGCTATGTGAAGGACGGTCAGGCCATCGGTATTGGTGCTGGTCAGCAGAGCCGCATCCATTGCACCCGTCTGGCTGGAAACAAGGCTGATATTTGGTGGCTACGCCAGCATCCGAAGGTGATGAGTCTGCCTTTCAAGGCTGATATCCGACGTGCTGACCGCGACAACACCATCGATGTGTATATCTCAGAAGACGAGCATGACGATGTGTTGCGCGACGGTGCTTGGCAGCAGTTCTTCACAGAGAAGCCCCAGGTGCTGACACTACAGGAGAAGAAGGAGTGGCTCGCCAAGAATACAGGCGTTGCACTGGGCTCTGATGCTTTCTTCCCCTTCGGCGACAATATAGAGCGAGCTCACAAGAGTGGCGTACAGTATATTGCTCAAGCCGGTGGCTCCGTACGTGACGATCATGTTATCATGACATGTGACAAGTATGACATCGCTATGGCATTTACAGGTGTAAGACTTTTCCATCATTAAGTCATGAGCAAAGAATCAGATTTCGAGGACATCCTCGTTAACGGAATCTCGTTTGGTCGTGGTGGTGGACCTCGCAAGGAAGAGGATAAAGTGAAGACCAAGGCCAAGAAGAAGAAATACGTCACAGGCGCCCATGGCAGCGGCTCAGCGCGTCAGAAGGCGAAATATCGTGAGCAGCGTGCCAACAGGCATAAAGGAAAGGGGTAGGTTGAGACCTATTCGCGCTTGTCAGCCCCCCACATCATTTTCTCTCGCAGGGTGTGAAAGTATTTGGTGCCTGCACGTTTGATGACCTTCACCCTATAGGGTGCCTTGGTCAGTGTCAGATGTGTGGTGTCAGTGAGCTTTTCCGAACGCCCGTCCAGAGCCACAAGATAGTTGTGTGTACGACTCTGGACTGTCAGCATCACCTCCGAGTCTTCAGGCAGTACGATAGGGCGCACGTTGAGCGAATGTGGTGCGACAGCTGTCAACGAGAATACATGGGTACCAGGAACGATAATAGGTCCGCCGTTCGACAGTGAGTAAGCTGTCGAGCCTGTGGGTGTCGACATGATGAGTCCATCGGCCTGATACGTTGTCAGGTAGTCTCCATTCACTGTACAATGTATCGTAATCATCGATGCTGTATCCTGCTTCAGAATAGCCACATCGTTCAGCGCACAGTCATAGCCACGCAACGGATGTCCGTTGGTAGAAACCTGAATGACGCTTCGCGTGTCAACGTCATAGTCGCCTTGATAGAGTGCGTAGATGTTGCGCTCAATCTCCTCAGCATGTACGTCAGCCAGGAATCCCAGTCGCCCTGTATTGATACCCAGTATAGGTATTTGTTTGTCACCCACCATGCTTGCGGCACGCAGAAAGGTGCCGTCGCCACCCATGGAGATGACGAAGTCAGCCTCGAAGTCACCCTTGTCAAAAACCGTCACGCCATGGATGGGCAACTGTTGTCCTTCAGTCAGGAACTGATGGAACGAGCGCTCTATGCATACAGCAGCCTGTCGTTGGTTCAGTACAGCCAGAAGCGTTTGGATGGAAGCCGACTTTTTGGGCTGATAGCTATTGCCGAAGATGGCAAATCTAAGTCTTCGTGAAGTCATTGTCATTATTATTTTGGCGACAAAGATACAAAAAATATCAATTATTTCTCGTTTATTATCATTTTTATTTGGCATTTTTCTCACTTATTCGTATCTTTGCCAGCAAAATAATGCTATAACCATGACGAAATTAAGTGTAAATATCAATAAGATAGCTACGTTACGTAACGCCAGAGGCGGCAACAATCCAGACGTGCTCAGCGTAGCACGTGATGCAGAGCTGTTTGGCGCACAGGGTATTACCGTTCACCCTCGCCCTGACGAGCGCCATATTCGTTATCAGGACGTACGCGACCTCCGTCCGCTGATTACGACGGAATTTAATATCGAGGGAAACCCCATTGACTCTTTCACTGAGCTGGTACTGGAAGTCAAGCCGACGCAAGTGACTATGGTACCTGACGGCCATGACCAGTTGACGAGCAATCACGGTTGGGACACCATAGCGAACCGTACATTCCTGACCGACATCTGCCAAACATTCAAGCAGGCAGGCATCCGTACCAGCATCTTTGTCAACCCAGATCCTCAGATGGTGGAGGGTGCAAAGGCATGCGGTGCCGACCGTGTGGAGTTATATACAGAACCTTACGCATCAGGTTATGCGCATGACCGTGAGGCTGCCATAGCGCCTTTCGTTGCTGCTGCCAGGAAAGCTCGCGAGGTAGGGCTGGGGTTGAATGCAGGTCATGACCTGTCGCTCGAAAATCTATATTACTACCACCAGCAGATACCTTGGACCGACGAGGTGTCGATAGGTCATGCACTCATCTGTGATGCCCTGTACATGGGACTTCGTGAGACGATAAATCAATATTTGTTAGCACTCAAAAAATAGCGAATATGAAAAAAGTATATGTATTCTTAGCCGACGGCTTTGAAGATGTCGAGGCGCTCATTCCTGTTGACGTACTGCGTCGTGGTGGTGTTGATGTGACAACGGTAAGCATCTCCGACTTTCCCTTGGTGCGTTCTGCCCACGGCGTGAATGTAGAGGCCGACATTATGTTCGAGCAAGGCGACTTCTCGGATGCCGACCTGCTGTTCCTGCCCGGCGGAATGCCCGGAGCGTCCAACCTGTTCGCCCACAAAGGCGTGTGCAAGGCTATTGTCGACCAGGCCGCTGCTGGCCGCAAGGTGGCTGCCATCTGTGCCTCACCAGCTGTGGTGCTGGCTCCCCTTGGTATCCTAGACGGCAAGAAGGCAACCTGCTATCCGGGCTTCGAGCAGGCTCTGGCTGAAAACAGTGCTAAATATACTGGCGACCTGGTCACCGTCGACGGCAACATCACCACGGGCGAGGGACCTGCCGCTGCATTCCCCTTCGCCTACGAGCTGCTTAGCCAGCTGGCAGACAAGAAGACCAGCGACCAGATAGCCGAGGGCATGCGCTACAAACACCTGATGGCCTGATGGACTATGTCATCATCGTTGCCGGGGGCAAGGGGCTGCGCATGGGAAGCGACATCCCCAAACAATTCCTACCCATTGGCGGGCGTCCGGTGCTGATGCGGACCATAGAGCGATTCCGCGAGTACTCCCCCACCCTGCAGATCATCCTCGTGCTGCCCAAAGCCCAGCAGGACTACTGGCGACAGCTGTGCCAGCAGTATCGTTTCCCCCTTCCTGCTGAGGAGGCGGGCGGCGGTTCCTACCTTTTGGCCAGCGGTGGCGAGACGCGCTTCCATAGCGTACAGAACGGACTGGCCCTTATCCCTGACGATGCAGAAGGGGTGGTGGGTGTACACGACGGTGTGCGCCCATTCCCCTCGATAGACGTCATCCGCCGTTGCTACGAGACAGCCCGCGAGAAAAAAGCCGTCATTCCCGTCATCCCCGTCGTCGAGACGCTGCGCCATGTAGCGGAAGGCACCAAGCCCCGAGGCGAATACCGCTTGGTGCAGACCCCCCAGTGCTTCGACATCCAGCTACTGAAAGCTGCCAACCGCCAGCCCTACAGCGAGGCCTTCACCGACGATGCCAGTGTGGTCGAGGCTTTCCGCTTCGACATCACCCTCGTCGAGGGCAACCGCGAGAATATCAAGCTGACCACCCCCTTCGACCTCAAGATAGCCGAGGTACTCATTTGAACAACCCAATAGCCAGAAAATCAAATAGACTTAAGAGATGAGAACAACCATTAGCCTTACAGTCCTAATGTTGATGTCCTTCGTCCTGTCGGGATGCGGGAGGGACCCGGCAGCCACAGCAACGCCAGAGGCTGATTCCCTACAAGCACTACACAACGACTCGCTGATATGGCTTGCCAAGAGCACCGCTGACAAGGAGCGGGCTTTCTATGTCATAGACAGCATAGAACGGGCTGGCGGCATAGGGCCGATACGTGCCAACTACGAGCGTGGCAATGTCTGCAGACAGTTGAAGGAGCAGCGCAAGAGCGAGGACTACTGGAAAACGGCCGTGGGCACCGACATCAAGGGCAAGGCCGAGGAGAGAGCCTACTACAAGGCAGTGGCTTACCTGGCCAACTGGCTGCAGGCGAAGCACGACTTCGAGGGGGCACTGCGCGTGGCCATTCCTGCCGTAGCCAGGATGAAGCAGTCGGGTGTGGCCAGCTACACCAGCATTGGCATCCACATGGGCGACATGGGCATTTGCCATCAGAAGATGAACCGCTACGCAGAGGCCGACCGTTGTTTCGAGGAGTCGTACGACTACATGAAGAAGGCCGTAGCGACAGACACGTCGCAGTATGCCGTCGAGAATGCCCTCATCATCCTCAACAACACCACGCTCTTCTGCATGGATGCCCGTCGCTACGACAAGGCGCTGCACTGGTCGGCGTGTGTAGACTCGATGTTGCAGGCCTATCGCCAAAACCCGAATGCCAACCAGCGTGTGCTGGCACTCCAGGAGGCCCGCCGCCTCAACTGCCTGGCCTGCATCCTGCTGGGACAAGGCAAGAAGAAGGAGGCCGCGGAGACGTTCGTGCGCTATCAGCAGTCGGAGGCCTACCAGAAGGGCTGGCACCATGCGCCAGGCGAATACCTGATTGCCGCGGGGCGCTATGCCGAGGCCGCAGGGGCCTATGCCGACATTGAGAACGAGATAGCCCAGAGAGTGGGCAAGCCCACGCTCGACATCATCCAACAGTATGTGTTCCCGAAGTTTCGCGCCAATGCCGGTGCTGGCTACAAGGACACGGCTGTGGCCGTCGGACTGCGCATGGTGGACGCCCTCGACTCTGCGATAGCCAGGCAGAAGAAAGACGAGGCGGCAGAGCTGTCGGCCATCTATGAGACACAGGAGAAAGACCATCAGATAGCCGAGCAGAAGGCTGCCATCTCGCAGCAGCGGCTGGTGACCACCTCTATTGTTGCCGCCATCGTGGTGCTGGCCCTCGTCATCTTCATCTTCTTCCGCCACCGTGCCGCCGTCCGACTGGAGAACGAGCACCACAAGCTGCTGGATGCCTACGACCGGCTGGAGGAGACCACCACGGCCAAGGAGCGTATAGAGAGCGAGCTGCGCATTGCGCGCGACATACAGATGTCGATGGTGCCCAAGGAGTTTCCTCAGCGCGACGACCTTGACATGTATGCCTCGATGGTACCGGCAAAAGAGGTGGGGGGCGACCTGTATGGCTATGTACTGCAGGACGACAAGCTGTATTTCTGTGTGGGCGATGTCAGCGGCAAGGGAGTTCCGGCATCGCTGTTCATGGCTCAGGTGACCCGACTGTTCCGCACCCTCGCCACACAGGGCATGAAGCCAGCCGACATCTGCAACCGCATGAATGCGGCCCTCACCGAGGACAACGAGCAGGGCATGTTCGTCACCCTCTTCTTAGGGCTGCTCGACCTACAGACGGGGCATCTTGACTATTGCAATGCAGGCCACAACCCGCCCGTCATTGGCGGCGGAGAGGCGGCTGGCGAGTTTATGGAGATGGAGCCCAACGCTCCTATCGGTCTGTGGCCCGGGTTAGATTATGTTGGCGAGGAGATGGTCACCATCAAGGGGCGGCCGCTGTTCATCTATACCGACGGACTGAACGAAGCCGAGAACCCGCAGCAGCAGCAATATGACTACGAGCGGCTGCTGGCCACCCTGCAGCGCACACACTACGAGAGGGCCCGCCAGGTCATCGACACCCTAACGGCCGAGATAGAGCGTCATCGTGCAGGAGCAGAACCGAACGACGACCTCACCATGATGTGTATTCACCTGAAGACTACCTCTGCCGAATGACTGACAACATCCTGCAACAAGACCTGCAATATCTGCCGGGGGTAGGCCCCCAGCGCAAGAAGATGCTCAGCGAGGAACTGGGCGTCCAGACCTACGGCGACCTGTTGCAGTATTACCCCTACAAGCACGTAGACCGCTCGCGGCTCTACAGCATCCGCGAGCTGACGGGCGACATGCCCTTCGTACAGGTGAAGGGCCGCATCCTCTCGTTCGAGACCTTCAAGATGAGCGCCCGCAAGGAGCGTGTGGTGGCCCACTTCACCGACGGCAGCGGGAAGGTGATGGACCTCACGTGGTTCAACGGAGGCAAATATGCCATACAACAGTACAAGATCGGCACGGAGTACATCGTCTTCGGACGACCCAACGTCTACAACGGACGCATCAACGTCACCCACCCCGACATCGACGATGCCAGCAAGCTGGAACTCTCGGCCATGGGCATGCAACCCTACTACAACACCAGCGAGAAGATGAAGAAGGCGGGGCTCAACAGCCGCGCCCTCGAACGGCTCACCAAGACGCTGCTCGGCGTACTGAAAGAGCCCGTGGCTGAGACGCTGCCCGACTATATCACGCAGAAGCTGAACCTGATGTCGCGCGACGATGCCCTGCGCAAGATACACTATCCACAGAACGCCAAGGAGCTGGAGCGCGCCCGAGTCAGGCTGAAGTTCGAAGAGCTCTTCTACATCCAACTGAACATTTTGCGCTATGCCAGCGACCAGCGTCGCAAGTATCGCGGCTACGTCTTCAGCAAGGTTGGCGACATGTTCAATGGTTTCTATCGCGACAACCTACCCTTCCCCCTTACAGAAGCCCAGAAGCGCGTCATCCGCGAGATACGCAAGGACATGGGTAGCGGCAGGCAGATGAACCGTCTTCTCCAGGGCGATGTGGGTAGCGGCAAGACGCTGGTAGCCTTGATGTCCATGCTTATAGCCCTCGACAACGGTTATCAGGCTTGCATCATGGCACCCACAGAAATTCTGGCAGAACAACATATCACCACGATGATGGACTTTCTGGAAGGCATGGATATTCGCGTTGCGCTACTGACAGGAATGGTGAAGGGTAAACGTCGTCAGGAAATACTGGAAGGGCTGTTAGACGGAAGCATACAAATCCTCGTGGGCACCCATGCAGTGATAGAAGATACCGTGCAGTTTGCCAGACTCGGAATGGTCGTTGTCGATGAGCAGCACCGTTTTGGAGTAGCGCAGCGTGCCAAGCTATGGTCGAAGAGTCAGAATCCTCCCCATGTACTCGTCATGACAGCGACGCCAATCCCTCGCACCCTCGCCATGACACTCTATGGCGATTTGGACGTCAGCGTCATCGACGAGCTGCCGCCAGGCCGTAAGCCTGTTGTCACCCAGCATGTCTTTGACCGTTCGCTGCCGTCGCTGTATGACAGCATCCGTCGACAGATACACCAAGGGCGTCAGGTATATATCGTCTTTCCCCTGATTGAGGAGAGCGAAAAGATAGACCTGAAGAACCTGGAGGATGGTTTTGAAGTGTTGAAACAAGTATTCCCTGAGTTTCGTCTTAGCAAAGTTCACGGCAAGATGAAAGCTGCTGAGAAAGAAGCAGAGATGCAGCGTTTTGTCAGTGGCGAAACACAGATACTTGTAGCCACCACCGTCATTGAGGTGGGTGTCAATGTTCCCAACGCTTCAGTAATGGTCATTCTCGAGGCGCAGCGTTTCGGACTCTCCCAGCTTCACCAGCTGCGTGGTCGTGTGGGTCGTGGTGCCGACCAGTCTTATTGCATTCTCGTCACGAACTATAAACTCTCAGACGATACGAAGAAGCGCATCGACATTATGTGTGAGACCAACGACGGCTTCCGCATTGCCGAGGCCGACCTGAAGTTGCGAGGTCCAGGCGATTTGGAAGGCACGCAGCAGAGCGGTATGGCCTTTGACCTTAAGATTGCCGACATAGCGCGCGACGGACAGTTGGTGCAGCTGGCACGCGACGAGGCGCAACACATCATTGACGACGACCCCACTTGCAGCTCCGACCGCTATTCGCTGCTATGGCGTCGTTTGCAGCAGTTGCGCAAGACCAATGTCAATTGGGCAGCCATATCTTAAAAACATACACAAAACGTTGCAAGAATGCTAAATTGCCGTTAACGAAAACGTTTGAGTATTAAAACAAGTTAAATAAATAGCCGCTTCGGAAAATATTTCTTACCTTTGCAGCGTTTTATTGCCGTATTGGCAGGTTTTCTTATTGGTTAAGAAGCTAAAAACCAAAAGTGATTATGATTCAGAAAATTAAGAACGTTTTGATAATTTCCATTGCTGCATTATCCACCCTTCCAGTGGCTGGCCAAGACCTGTTGGCTCGTCAGGCTCCCGTTGATCGCAAGATGAAAGCCGTTGACAGTCTGGCACTGAAGAGGCTCATCTTCACAGAGAGCTACGATTCTCCTGCCGAGGATCTCTACGAAGACTGGAGCAACAAATATGCCCATCAGGAGACAGCGCTGCCCGACTCCTTCCGCATTTCGCTTACCGATTTCTGCATGCCCACCGACAGTCGAGTGCTCACCAGCAACTTTGGTGCACGTTGGGGACGCCAGCATAAGGGTTTGGACATCAAGGTGTATATAGGTGACACCATCCGTGCAGCCTTCTCAGGCAAGGTACGCATCGTTCGTTACGAAGGTCGTGGCTATGGCAAGTACGTTGTCATCCGTCACAACAACGGGTTGGAGACCATCTATGGCCACATGTCCAAGCAGTTAGTGGAAGAGAACCAGATAGTAGCAGCAGGCGACCCCATAGGACTTGGTGGCAACACAGGTCGCAGCACGGGTTCGCACCTGCACTTTGAGACGCGTCTTTGTGGTGTTGCCCTTAACCCTGCACTGATGTTTGACTTCCGCAATCAGGATGTCGTTGACGACTATTATATGTTCCGCAAGGATACCTATCAGCGCGAGTCGGTCATTGCCACCCGTCTTCGTGGTGTCAACGGTTCCAGCTTTGTCAATGCTGACGATGCATCGCTGGAGATGGCATCAGCCGCATCACGTTCTTATGACCACACGTCGCGTCTGCACAAGGTACGTCGTGGTGAGACCCTCTCCTCCATTGCACGCAAGCGTGGCACGTCCGTAAGCCAACTGATGCGTATGAACCACCTGCGCAGGAATGCGAAGCTGAAGCCAGGTCAGATTTTGAAGTACAACTAACGTCTCGAAGCGTCATAACGGTCTAGCTTCTCGAGGTAATATTTTCGAAAGTCCGACCAGCGATAATAGGGGGCTATGTTGCCAGGAAGTGGCAGCGTAGCCTCCTGTTCGTTCAATAGTATTTTGAAGAGCACGTCATTGTCGTCAGGTCCACTGCGATAGAATACCAACTGCACGTTGCTCGCCATGGGAAAAATCAGTCCAGCCCACCAGCCGCTAGATTCCAACGACTCCAGGTCTGCCGTCTCGTAGTCATAGCCGTTCACACCCAGCAGACATACCAATGGCAGCAACACCGTCTCGTGGCCAAAGCGCAGTGTAGCCCCATGTACGTCGAGGTGCAGGATGCTATCCGTATCATGAATGATTTGTCTCACGAGGTATCTTTGCGAATAGGGTTGGCGTCCGCCATTTAGCAGCGAGTGTCCATAGCTGATGTACCACCACGCATTCTCCTGTTGCCAGAAGCGGTGTATATCCTCGTCAGAGAAGAGTTCCATCAGACAACTTTCCCTTTCTCTCATGTGCGTATTCTGTTGTGCGAAAGCCGTCTTGATGAGGTAGTAGCTCAGGTCATCCACGCTGATGTTCCTGTTGGCGTATGCCGTATCGGTGAAGAGCAGCTCCATGAGTCTGGTGTTTCCGTGTCGTTTTTCCTTGAAAGCTTTCCACGCAGCGCTGGCAGCGGGTGTCATCATGCTGTCGCGCAACAGCGGGTCTTGGTGGTTCATGTAAAACATGTCACGATAGGAGCTGTTCATAGTGACATTAAGCAGTGGGTGTAGCGACTTGAGTTTCAGCACTGCCGAGCCCATGGAAAGGATGCAGCGTGTGACGATGGTGCTATGGGCATCGAGGAAGGCGTCGCCCTGGAATATTTCAGGATAATTTCTCGACATGCGCTCCACGATATTGCGCTGCTGCTTCTTGCCATATCCCGTCAGGTCGCCCCATCGTCCTTCAGAGTCGGCAATGATGTCATACAGCTCTTGCTTGACCTGCCGTCCCAACGGCGTCAGTATGTGCATGGAATCAGCATGGCATAGCATGTTGTACGGAATGTCGTAGCCTTTGCGGTTGCTCATATAGCGCGAGCCGTGGCGTCCGTAGTGTGAGATGTAGAAAGGTTGCTTGCCTGCTGGTGGTGGTGTCAGCTGTGGCGTCAGGTTGTCAGGGTAAGTGCTGTAGTTGCTGGCAGAAATGTTGCGGTCGTGCCTGATGAAGTCAAGGGCACTCTGTGCCGCTGCTGGCAAGGCGAGACATAGTGTGGTGACGGCAGCCACAAGTCGTGTGTGCCACTGCATTGTCATTCCTTCCATCTTTATTTTCAGCATTTTCATCCTATTATTATTTTTCAGGCGCATCCAGCTATTTGTCAGATGCCTTCTGTTTCTTCTCATACGCATCCAGTTTCTCAAGATAAGCCTTGCGGAAGTCCTTCCATCGGTAGTAGGGCTTACATTCAGAGGGTAGCGGCAGTGTCGCCTCATTTTCGTTGAGCAGCACTTTAAATACGACGTCATCAGGGTCGTCATTTGGCGTTCGTCGATAGAATATGAATTGCAGGTTACAGGCCATGGGGAAGATGCGGTAGTTGATCCAGCCATGTGGTTCCAGCTGTTCCAGGTCGTGGGTTGTGAAGCCGTAGCCGTTGATGTCGAGCAAGCATATCAGAGGCAGCAGCACCGTCTCGTGGCCGAAGCGTAGCTGAACCTTCTGATGTGGCTGTTTCAGCACGCCGTCGGCATCACTGATGATTTGTCGCAGCAGGTTGCGCTGGCTGTAGGGTTGCACGGCTCCGTTGACATCGGCAGCGCCCCATCCTATATACCAGCGTGCATTGCCTATCTTCCATATTCTGTAAGCCTCGTCAGGTGTAAACAGGTCGTAGAGCGTCACCTCCTTCCCCAGTTCCGTGTTCTGCATGATGGCAGCAATGAGGAACAGCTGTAGCGACAGGTTTGTCATGTCTATGTGTTGTTCTGCATAGAGCGTGTCATTAAACAGCTTCTGGGCGAGATGACTATGCCTTTCCGTTTTATGCAGATAGTCGTCATACCACTGCTTTGCCTCCTTGTTAAACTTCAGTGCCGCCAGTTCCTTGTCCTGATGGTTCAGGTGTTGCATGTCACGGTATGTGGCATTGTGGTGAATGTTAAGTCGAGGATTTTTCTTCAGCATCTCCAGCAGAGCGTATTCCATAGAGAGTACGCAGCGCCCCACGCCAGTACTTCGTGCATCGACGTCGGTATGTTCTTTGAAGACCTCAGGAAATCGTTTCATCATGCGCAGTGCGATGGCGCGATGCTGTGCTGCTCCCAGGGGTGTCAGCTCTCCCCAGCGGTCGGCAGCGTCGTGGCGTATGCGGTCCAGCCGCAACACCACATCGTGTCCCAGAGGCGTCAGTTTTCCCAGCGAGTCGGCCTTTGCCAGTGTATAATAGGGTTCGTTATACATGCTGGGGCGACTGTGATAGCGCGAGCCATGGCGCCCGTAGTGCGAGATGTAGAACGGCTGCATGCCCTTTGGTGCTGGTGTCAGCACCTGCTGTATGGGGCCAGGATAAGCCATGTAGTTGCTTGCCGTACACAGAACGTTCTGACGTATTTCGTCAGCGGCGTTTTGTGCACAGATAGCGATGCAGGCCAGTGTGCAAAAAAGGGTTAGCAGCAATTTTTTCATTAGTATTTTAGTGTTTTGAGTGCAAATATAAGAAAAAGTTTGTATATTTGCAAAAGAAATGTTGAAAAAAAGTAAAAAAACCCTATGGCAAAGAATCAAAACTGGCACGATGATTACTGGCTGCTGCTCATGCAGCTGTACCTACGCCAACCGGTAGGCGTAAAGCCACTGTACAGCCGACCGCTGGTGCAGCTCAGCCTGGAACTGCACATTGCTCCTGAGCAGCTGCATGCACGGATGAAGCAGATAGCACGTCTGGAGACTCCACGCATTGAGCGCATCTGGGAGGAGTACAGCCGCAACCCCAAGCGGCTGAGCCGTGCTGTCAGTCTGCTGCGCAGCATGGTGGGTTTTAACAGCAATGGCGACTTCTATGAAGGTGTTGAGTTGGAGGAGACCTTCGAGCGCGACTTCCGCCCGTTGGCTGTTGACGAGCGGCTGAAGCCCGTCATGCTGATACTGATTCTGGACCTGTACTTCCGCCTGACGCCCCAGACGATGGTGGCCGAAACGCCTGAAGTCCAGGAGTTGGCACGACTCATGAAGATGCCTGTCACGCTGGTGGTCAGCATTCTGAAACTCTACCAGTATTGTGATCCGTACTTCAGCCGAAGCAATGCGCCTGCCGATGCCCTGTTTGAGGAGTGCCAGCAGCAGTGGCGTCGCTTTGGCAATACAGACACGCGCCAGTTGGCAGCCTATGCTGAGGCGTTGAAAACCTATTTCAGATAAGCAACGTTTACGAACGAAGAAAAAAAGCGTGTCATTTTCTTTGTATTTCATCTGATTTGCACTACCTTTGCAGGCGCTATGGCTCAAGGACAGATACAGGAACAACGGCTCACAGAACAGCAACGGCTGACGCAGACCATCACGCAGCAGCAGTTGTTGCAGGCTCAGCTGACGGAACTGCCGCTCGCCCAGTTGGCCGAGCGCATCACTGCCGAGATGGATGACAACCCAGCCTTGGAGATAGCTACTGACGACGACCCTGAGGTCTTCGACGACGGCGACCTAACAGACGGTACTGCGGCCGAGAGCTCTTACGAACAGGAGGCGCGCCAGGAGGCACTCGACGCGGCTTTTCAGTCGTTAGGTCGTGACGACGAGGAGTTGCCCGTCTATCAGGGTGGGCGTTCTGACCAGGACGAACGCGAGACACCTGTCTACGGACAGAGCATCTCGTTCTACGACCAGCTGAAGGAGCAGATGGCCGTTGCCGACCTGACGGAACAGCAACAGCAGGTCATGGAGTATCTCATAGGTTCGCTCGACGACGACGGACTGCTGCGCAAGCCCTTGCACACCATAGCCGACGAGCTGGCGATATACCATAATATAGACATCAGCGAAGAGGAGATAGCCCACGTGCTCATGCTGTTGCAGGAGTTCGACCCTCCAGGCATCGGCGCCCGTTCGTTGCAGGAGTGTCTGCTGCTGCAAGTGAAGCGTCGCTCGCCCTCCCGTCTCAGAGACCTCATGCAGCAGGTGCTGGAGCACTATTTCGACCTGTTTACCAAGAAGCACTGGAAGCGCTTGCAGCACACCTTGCAACTGTCAGAGCTGCAGGTCGCCACGCTGATAGGCGAACTGCGCAAGCTGAACCCCAAGCCAGGCACGTCGATGGGCGAGGTGATGGGGCGTTCCGTCCAGCAGATAACCCCCGACTTCATCGTCGACACGCAGGACGACGGCAGCGTCAGCTTCTCGCTCAACAGCGCCGATTTGCCAGAGTTGCAGGTGTCGCCCTCGTTCACTGAGACCCTCGACGCTTATCAGAAAGCCCCCCAGAGCCGTCAGGTGAAGGAGGCGTTGCTCTATACGCGCAAGAAGGTCGAGTCGGCCCAGAACTTCATCGAGGCCATACGCCAGCGTCGCCACACGCTGACCGTCACCATGCGTGCCATCATAGCGTGGCAGCACCGTTTCTTCGAGGAGGGCGACGAGGCAGCGCTGCGCCCCATGATTCTGAAGGACATCGCCCAGAAGACGGGACTCGACATCAGCACCGTGTCACGCGTCTCGAGTTCGAAATATGCCCAGACGCGCTGGGGTACATTCCCCTTGCGCTTCTTCTTCACCGATGCCGTCAAGACGACGGATGGCGAGGAGTTGTCGACACGCGAGATAAAGGGCGCCCTGCGCGACCTCATCGACGGCGAAGACAAGCACCACCCCCTGAGTGACGAGGCTCTGCGGCAACGGCTCGCCCAGCAGGGCTATCCCATAGCGCGTCGTACGGTGGCAAAATATCGTGAACAGCTGGGCATCCCCATAGCGCGACTGCGCGATAAAGCATAAAAAGAAACAGGCAGTATCAATTCGTCATAAAACACTACACAACGAAAGTGTCAACACGTCAACGAGAGAAGCAAATCATCCTGGCAGCACGGCTGCTCAGCATGCTGTTTACGCCATTCTGGCTCCCCATAGCCGGTTTGACGGTACTATTCCTGTTCAGCTACCTGAGCATCTTCCCCTGGTATTACAAGCTGCAGGTGCTCATCCTGGTGTACCTGTTCACCATCTTGCTGCCTACGGCGATGATACGCTTCTATAGGCGCTACCACGGCTGGACGCCCATCGAACTGGGACAGCGCGAGCGCCGCATGGTGCCCTACGTCATCTCTATCATGTGCTACTATGCCTGCGTCTATGTCATGCAGCGCCTCCACATGCCCCACTTCATGGGTGCTATCGTCGTGGCGGCATTGGCTGTACAGATTGTATGTGCCATCATGAACGTGTGGTGGAAGATTTCCGAGCATACGGCGGCCATCGGCGGCATTGGCGGTGCCCTGTTTGCCTTTGCCGAGTATCTCGCCTTCAATCCCGTCTGGTGGCTCTGTCTGGTATTCCTCGTGGCAGGCATGGTGGGCACCAGCCGCATGCTGTTACGCCAGCACACGCTGGGTCAGGTAGTGGGCGGCTTCTGGGTAGGCTTTGTCTGTGCCGCCTTTGCCATCTTCTTCTTGTAAGTAACTCTAATCAGAAAAAAATCGATACACACTATGAAACCTCTCGTTAGCATTATCATGGGCAGCACCAGCGACCTGCCCGTCATGGAGAAAGCCTGCAAGGTGTTAGACGACCTGCAGATACCGTTCGAGGTCAATGCCCTCTCAGCCCACCGTACGCCTGAGGCTGTCGAGGAGTTTGCCAAGGGTGCCAAAGCGCGCGGCCTGCAGGTCATCATTGCAGCAGCAGGCATGGCAGCCGCACTGCCTGGTGTCATTGCCGCCAGCACGACGCTGCCCGTCATTGGTGTACCTGTCAAGGGTATGCTCGACGGTCTCGACGCACTGCTCAGCATTGTCCAGATGCCTCCTGGCATCCCCGTTGCCACCGTTGGCGTCAATGGTGCTCTGAATGCCGCCATCCTTGCCGTCCAGATGTTGGCACTCAGCGATGCTGCCGTCGCCCAGCGGCTGACCGATTACAAGGAAGGATTGAAGAATAAGATTGTCCGTGCCAATGAGGAGTTGGCAGCCGTGAAGTATCAGTTCAAGACCAATTGACGGCGCTCACCGCTCATCGGGGAAACCGATGAGCACGAGGAGGGAGGGGGCGCTCACTGCTTGGCATTGAAGGCCAGGGCGTACATACGCATCTGCCTGACCATTGCCAGCAGTCCGTTCGAACGCGTGGGCGAGAGGTGCTCCTTCAGACCTATGCGCTCTATGAAGTACAGGTCGGCATCCAGTATCTCCTGCGGCGTGTGACCTGACAGGACACGGATGAGCAGTGCCACGATGCCCTTGACGATGAGAGCGTCGCTCTCAGCACGGAAGGACACCACGCTGCTGCCGTCACGTTGCTCGAGGTCGGCCTGAAGCCATACTCGGCTCTGACAGCCGTCTATCAGGTTCTGCTCCACCTTGTACTGCTCATCCAGCGGCTCCTGCTCGTTGCCCAGGTCTATCAGCATCTGGTACTTGTCCATCCAGTCGTCCAGACCGTCGAACTCGTCTATTATCTCGTCTTGAATTTCGTTGATTGTCATCATGTGCTTTCGTTTTTCAGTGCAAAATTACTGCAAAGGAAGCGAAATGCCAAATAATTTTGTTCGTTTCTCTCGTTTTTTTCGTAATTTTGCAGCCATGAAACCAAAGATACTCATCACGGGAGCCAGCGGCTTCATAGGCTCCTTCATCGTCGAGGAGGCGCTGCGGCGTGGCTTCGAGACGTGGGCTGCCGTCAGGAAGAGCAGCTCCAGGGCGTTCCTGCGCGACGACAGGATACACTTCATCGAACTGGATTTCTCCTCGGAAGGCACACTCACTGAGCAGTTGCACGACCACCGCTTCGACTACGTCGTACATGCTGCCGGCGTCACCAAATGCCTGCACGCTGAAGACTTCCGTCGTATCAATACCGAGGGCACGAAAAACCTCGTCAATGCGCTGCGCTCGCTGAAGATGCCTGTGCAACGCTTCGTCTACATCAGCTCGCTGAGCATCATGGGAGCCATACGCGAGCAGCAGCCCTACCGTGACATCATGGACAGCGACACGCCACAGCCCAATACCGCCTACGGACGCAGCAAACTCGAGGCCGAGCAGTGGCTGCACTCCCTGAACCGGCAGGGCGAGGCACGTGGTGACACAGCGGCTGCCGGCGACGCCTTCCCATACGTCATCCTGCGACCTACCGGCGTCTACGGACCACGCGAGCGCGACTACTACATGATGTTCAAGAGCATCAAAGCACATACCGACTTCGCCGTCGGCTTCCGTCAGCAAGACATCACCTTCGTCTATGTCACTGACGTCGTCCAGGCTGTGTTCCTGGCCTTGCAGCAGGGGCGCACGGGGCGTTGTTACTTCCTCAGCGACGGCGAGGTGTACCAGTCGTCGACCTTCAGCGACCTCATCCGCAAGGAACTGGGCAACCCCTGGTGGATACGCATCACGGCTCCTCTCTGGCTGCTGCGCGTCATCACCTGCTGCAGCGAACTCGTGGCACGCTGTACGGGCAGGGTGACAGCCCTCAACAACGACAAGTACAACATCATGCGACAGCGCAACTGGCGCTGCGACATCACGCCGGCACGCCAGGAGCTGGGCTATGCGCCGCAGGTGCAGTTGGCCGAGGGTGTGCGTCGCTGCGTGGCGTGGTACCAGGAGCATGGCTGGCTGTAAGAGGTGTGCTTATCGGTCGTGCTCGTCGTGCTCATCGTGCTCATCGGTTCCCCCGATGAGCGTTAATACTTAAATAGAAAAAAGTGAAGATAACAGAACTGTTCCGATTAGAGAAGAAGCCCCGCAGGGGCCTGCTTGCCATAGAGTGGATAGCCATGGGCTATCTGCTGTTCACCCTGCTGATGATGGCACTCCAGTGGCAAAAGCTGCACGACGCCTCGTCGATGCTCAGCGCCAGAGTAGAATTCGTGGCGGTCACCGTCGGCATGTGGGTGGTCTACCGTCTGCTGCCTTGCCGACTGACACTGCTGCTGCGCGTCGTCGTACAGATGGCGTTTCTTGCGTGGTGGTATCCTGACACCTACGAACTGAACAGCACCCTGCCCAACCTCGACCACGTCTTCGCACAGTGGGAGCAGTCGCTCTTTGGCTGCCAGCCTGCACTGCTCTTCTCGCAGAAGGTGCCCTGGGCGTGGTTCTCCGAACTGATGTGCATGACCTACGTCAGCTACTTCCCACTCATGGCCCTGCTGTTGCTCTATTACTTCTTTCAGCGCTACCATGAGTTCCAGATGGCAGCCTTCACCCTGCTCGCCTCCTTCTTCCTCTACTACGTCATCTTCGTCCTCGTGCCCGTCACGGGACCTCAGTTCTATTACATGGCAGCAGGCACCGACCAGATAGCACAGGGCGTCTTTCCAAACCTGGGCGACTGGTTCCTGACCCACGCCGAACGCATGGCAGCACCAGGCTGGAGCGATGGCTTCTGGTATCACATGCTCGATGCCGCCCACGATGCCGGCGAGCGTCCCACCGCTGCCTTCCCCAGCAGCCACGTCGGCATCACCACCGTTGTCATGCTGCTGGCCCTGCGCACGCGCAGCAAAGTCCTGTGTCTCACCATCCTGCCCTTCTACGTCGCCATGTGCTTCAGCACCGTCTACATCTACGCCCACTATGCCATCGATGTCCTGGCAGGCTTACTGACGGGCACCCTCTTCTACCTCGTCTTCAGCCGCCTCTACCCCAAGACAAGCGCATGATACGCGATACGCAATGTCTTTTCTAAAAGTTGTCTTAAAATTTGAAAAATCATAAAAAATTCGTACCTTTACATTATAGATGCCAAACAGACATCAGCATCAAAAAATTGCGGCATAGCCAAAGAAAAAATTTTTCCTAGGCTGCGAGCAAATTTCTGCATGGCAAAACTGCATAGACACGCATGAGGAATAGGTTTTAAGGAAGTGGAAAATTTTTAACACGCTTAAAATTTGTTTTATTGCACTAAAAGTGAAGGTTGAAAAATAAATGGGGATTTATTTTGCTTTCAGCGCAACTTTTCGTAATTTTGCAGGCATGAACGAAGACTTTGACATCAGAGAACAGCAGCTGTCGTCGAGCGAGCGCGACTTTGAGAACGCCCTGCGACCGCTGAGTTTCAGCGACTTCAGCGGACAACAGCAGGTGGTCGAGAACCTGGAGGTGTTCGTAGAAGCTGCCAAATATCGCGGCGAACCGCTGGACCACGTCTTGCTGCACGGACCACCAGGACTGGGCAAGACGACGCTGTCGAACATCATTGCCAACGAGCTGGGCGTGGGCTTCAAGATTACCAGCGGACCCGTGCTGGACAAGCCTGGCGACCTGGCGGGCATCCTGACGTCGCTGGAGAAGAACGACGTGCTGTTCATCGACGAGATACACCGTCTGTCACCCGTCGTCGAGGAGTACCTCTACTCGGCCATGGAGGACTACCGCATAGACATCATGATAGACAAAGGTCCGTCGGCACGCTCCATCCAGATAGACCTGAACCCGTTTACGCTGGTGGGAGCCACGACGCGCAGCGGACTGCTGACGGCACCACTGCGTGCCCGCTTCGGCATCAACATGCACTTGCAGTACTACGACCCAGAGACGCTGCAACGCATCATAGAGCGCTCGGCCAGCATCCTGCGCGTAGCCATTACGACAGACGCATCGCTGGAGATAGCACGCCGCAGCCGTGGTACGCCACGTATTGCCAACGCACTGCTGCGCAGGGTGCGCGACTTCGCACAGGTGAAGGGTACGGGCAGCATCGACTCCTCAATAACAAAGGTGGCACTGAAGGCGCTGAACATCGACCAGTACGGACTGGACGAGATAGACAACCGCATCCTGCTGACCATCATCGACAAGTTCCGCGGCGGACCGGTCGGCATCACCACCATTGCCACGGCCATCGGCGAGGATGCCGGCACCGTGGAGGAGGTCTACGAGCCCTTCCTCATCATGGAGGGCTTCATCAAGCGCACACCCCGTGGACGCATGGCTACGGAACTGGCTTACAAGCACTTCGGGCGCAATCCGTACAACGGCAACATCATGGAACCCAGCTTGTTTGAATGATAATTATATGAAGACAGGAATATTCGTGGGGTCGTTCAACCCCTTTACCGTAGGCCACGATGACATCGTGAGGAGAGCACTGCCGCTGTTCGACCGACTGGTCATCGGCGTCGTGGGCGACCAGGTGCACAAGCCCGACATGCCCAGCACCGAAGTACGCATCAGCGCCATCCAGCAGCTGTACAGCGACGAGCCACACATCGAGGTGAAGCCATACTACGGCTTGGCTGTAGACTTCGCACGTCAAGAAAACGCCCATTTCATCGTGAAAGGCGTACGCTCAATGAAAGACTTCGAGTACGAACGCGAGCAGGCCGACATCAACCGACAGCTGAGCGGCGTCGACACGCTGCTGCTCTTTGCCGACCCCCAGCTGAGCAGCGTCTCCAGCAGCATGGTGCGTGAGCTGCAGCACTTCGGTGCCGACATCAGCGCCTTCCTGCCGAAGAAGAGATGAGCACACCGTGCTCATCGATTTCATCGTGCTCATCGGTTTCCCCGATGAGCCTAAAAAAAAGAAAAACAACGGAATAAACACCATGATAAGCTACACTGCAGAAAACGTCAGATTCCCCAACATCAAACGTCGCGACACCACCGCCTGGATACGCCGTGTGGCGGCCACCTACGGCAAGAAGGTGGGCGAGGTGGGATACCTGTTCTGTGACGATGAACACATACTGGAGGTGAACCGCGAATATCTGGGACATGACTACTACACCGACATCATCACCTTCGACTACTGCGAAGGTGACGTGCTGAACGGCGACCTCGTCATCTCGCTCGACACCGTACGCTCGAATGCCGAGCTGTTTAAGAAAGACTACGACGAAGAGCTGCATCGCGTCATCATCCACGGCATTCTGCACCTGTGCGGACTAAACGACAAGGGTCCTGGCGAGCGCGAACTGATGGAAGCGGCCGAAAACAGGGCGCTAGCGATGTGTGAGGGCTGAGGGCTGAACTTCAAACATCAGCCATCATACATCAAACATCGTTTCAGTTCTTCCAAGTTGTTCGCCACACCAATGTAGTCGCGCCACTGCCCACGAATGACACCACGCCGCTGAAGGTCGTCGAGCATGCTGACGGCAGCGTCCCAGAAGCCCTTCATGTTGTAGAGCACCACGCGCTTGTGGTGATAGCCTATGGTGTAGCTGGCAGCAACGGTAAACACCTCGTCGAGAGTCCCCACCCCACCTGGCAAGGCTATGAAGACGTCGCTCATGTCGAGCATGAGTTGCTTGCGCTGGTGCAAGTCAGCACACCTGACAACCTCGCTGTTATACTGCGACACACGCCCAGACTGCTCAACAATGGCAGGCACTACGCCAATGGTATATCCGCCAGCCTCCTGAGCCGCACGTGCCACACACTCCATCAACCCCTGGTTGACACCACCAAAAACCACGACATGACGCTCCGTCGCCAACCAACGCCCCAGTTGCGCCGTCAGCGGAAAGAAATCGGCGTCAATCTGCTGATTGGCAGAACAGAACACTCCTATCTTCATAACTAAAAAACACGAATTGTTAATTTCGCAACAAAAGTACAAAAAAAAGGAGGGAAAAACGCTGATTTCTCGGATTTTTTTGTAAATTTGCACCCATAATACCAATAAACCCCAAAAGTACAAAGTATGACATCGCGACAGCAACTCACGTCGGTCATCCTGGCAGTAGCCCTCGCTGCCACGATGTTAGGGGCTTGTGGCAAACAGCAGCAGGCTGAGCCGAAAGGCGACAAGGCCGACAGTCTGCTCTTTACCGTAGGCTCCATGATGAACTACGACCGGCTGTTGCAGTTGACTGACAGTTTCGAGATGACAGGCGACATCACCCCCCTGAACGCCAACCGCTGGCGAGGCGTCGCCTACTACCACCAGAACATGTATCGCATGGCTGAACTGTGCTACCGCAAGGCGCTGGAGACCGACGCGAAGAGCGAACACGACCTGGTGAGCTACAACAAGTGCGCACGCCGACTGTCAGAACTGCTGCTCGTCAAAGGCGACTACGAAGGCGCGCTGGAGATAGCCGTCCCTGCTGTGGCGAAGATGGAGAAGACGGGCGTCGGCTCAGACATGGACTACGCCATCCTACTCAACAACATCGGGTGCTGCCAGCTGAACCTGGGGCGTGACGCCGAGGCCGACAAGAGCTTCAAGACAGCACGAGAGCACTATGCCAACCGCTGGCAGACCGACTCGACAGGACGTGGTTTCCAGGAGGCTGTCATCGGCACCGTCTATACCAGCATGGCATACATCAACACACGCCGCTATGCCGAGTCCATCTACTGGATAGACCGTACGGAAATGCTGCTGGACAAATACCGCCAGAAGCCCGATGCCCGCAAGGATTACTTCGACGAATACCAGGGACGCATCGAAATCATGCGCGCCGTAGCACTGCAAGGGCTGGACAAGGAGACCGAAGCCAAAGAAGCCTACAGTCGATTCCTGAAGACCGCCTACTCGAAAACTGATGCCGGCCGCATCAATGCCAACGAATACCTGGTGGCATCCGAGCGCTACAGAGAGGCTGCAAACAACTACTCCTGCCTGGATCACATGCTGGCAACGTGGGGCATGGAGCCCTCGCTGGACAACATCCAGTTGTACATGCTGCCTAAGTACCAAGCCAACGAGAAGGCAGGACGACTGGACTCCGCACGTGCAGTAGCCGACAAGATTTTCGACATCCTGGACGAGGCCATCACCAACCAGAAGAACAGCGCCATGGCTGAGTTGGCAACCATCTATAACACCAACGAGAAAGAGGCACAGATCGTCAAGCAGCAGGCTGAAATGACACGCCTGTTCCTCATCAGCGTCTCCGTCGCCATGTCGCTCATCGTCATCTTCCTCGTCGTCTACGTCCTGCTCAGGCGTAAGGCACAACTCCGACTGCGCGACGCCCACAGCAAGCTGGAGGATGCCCACAGCAAACTGAAACACGCCTACGGACAGCTGGAGGCAACGACAAAGGCTAAAGAGCGCATAGAGAGTGAACTGCGCATTGCACGCGACATCCAGATGTCGATGGTGCCCAACATCTTCCCCACACGCTCAGGACTGGATATCTACGCCTCGATGACACCTGCCAAAGAGGTCGGCGGCGACCTGTACGGCTACCTGATGCTGAACGACGAGCTGTACTTCTGCGTCGGCGACGTCAGCGGAAAGGGAGTACCCGCCTCGCTCTTCATGGCACAAGCCACACGGCTCTTCCGCACACTGGCAGCCCAGCACATGATGCCTGCCGAGATAGCCACACAGCTGAACAACGCACTGACGGAGAACAACGAGCAGGGCATGTTTGTCACCATGTTCATCGGACTGATAAACCTCACCACCTGTCGCATGGACTTCTGCAACGCAGGCCACAACCCACCCGTCTATGGATACGACGGCCACGACGACTTCATGGACATAGAACCCAACGCACCCATCGGACTGTGGCCTGACATCACCTTCGTCGGCGAACACATAGACAACATCAAGAACCGACTGCTCTTAGTCTATACCGACGGCCTCAACGAGGCAGAAAACCAACAGCAACAGCAGTTTGGCGACGACCGTCTGCTGGAGATTCTGAACAGCCAACACTTCGACACAGCGCGCGACACCATCAAACGGCTGGAGGCAGAAATAGAAAAGCATCGCGACGGTGCCGATCCTAACGACGACCTCACGATGCTCTGCATCTTTACTTGATCAGACATCAGCCCTCAACACCTTCATCAGCTCCTTCATGCCTTCAGAAGCTCCCTTCTGAATCTGCGTCACACGACTGCCAGCATTGACGGGGTTGGGGTCGATGAGGTAGATGGGAACGTCAGGACGCGCGTAGTGAATGAGTCCTGCAGCAGGATAAACCACCAGCGAGGTGCCGATGATGATGAGCAGGTCGGCCTCCTGACACGCCTCGGCCGCAATGGTGATGTTGGGAACGGCCTCGCCAAAGAAGACAATATAAGGGCGCAGCAAGGAACCGTCGCCAGCCTTCGTACCTGGCTCTATCTCGCAGTCGTCAGGCGTCAGCTGACGGATGTAGCGTGGGTCGTCAACGTCACGACTGGAACACACCTTCATGAGCTCTCCATGCAAGTGGATGACCTTCGAAGAACCAGCCTGCTCGTGCAGATTGTCAACATTCTGCGTCACTACCGTCACGTCGTACTGCTGCTCCAAGGCCGCCACCAGCTTGTGACCCTCGTTGGGTTTCGCATCCCAGCACTTCTTGCGCAGCATGTTGTAAAAATTGGTAACCAACGTAGGGTCAGCCTCCCACCCTTCGTGAGTGGCAACCTTCTGAACGGGGTAATTCTCCCAAAGGCCGTCTGCATCGCGAAACGTCTTCAGTCCGCTCTCTACCGACATGCCTGCACCTGTTAAGACAACTATCTTCTTCATAAGCTCATAGATAATAAGATTTTGATGCAAAGATAGGCAAAAGTTGAAAACAATGCGTTAAGAATTGAGAAAAAAATGTATGCTGACAGCATTTTTTTTCCATAAGCTCGCCACTTTTCACTTTTTTGTCGTACCTTTGCGCTGTTTTTTAAAAATAGGAATTATATTTAAGAGAAAAAGAATGGATAAGGTAAGTTACGCTTTAGGACTCGGCATCGGTCACCAACTGGCTCAGATGGGTGCCTCAGAACTTAACATCGACGACTTTGCAACGGCTATCAAGGATGTCATAGCCGGCAACGAACTCAAGGTGTCACACCAGGAGGCACAGAAGATAGTTCAGAACTACTTCGCTACCCAGGAGGAGCGCATCAACAAACAGCGCCAGGAGGCTGGCAAGATGCACAAGGAGCAAGGCGAGAAATACCTGGCCGAGAACGCCAAGAAGGACGGTGTTGTCACGCTGCCCAGCGGCTTGCAGTACCAGGTGCTGAAGGAAGGCAACGGCAAGAAGCCCACAGCCAAGGACAGCGTCAAGTGTCACTACGAGGGTTTCCTCATCGACGGTACCGTGTTCGACTCCAGCGTACAGCGTGGAGAACCTGCCGTCTTCGGACTGCAGCAGGTCATTGCCGGATGGACAGAAGGCTTGCAGCTGATGCAGGAGGGTGCCAAGTATCGCTTCTTCATCCCCTACCGCTTGGCTTACGGCGAGGGGGGTGCCGCAGGCTCTATTCCTCCCTATGCTGCCCTCATCTTCGACGTGGAACTCATCGAGGTGATGTAAACGGACGCATCGCAAACAGCGAATATTGAAACATTGAAATAAAAAAAATTCACAACAATGAAAAAAATCACTTTTGCAGCCATCGCTGCTGTAGTTGCCGTCATGATGTATTCATGCGGCAACGGAACTCCTAAGGCCAATCTCAAGACCGATGTTGACACCGTCAGCTATGCCATAGGTATCGACCAGTCACAGGGGCTGAAAGAGTACCTCGTTGGTAACATGGGTATCGACACCACTTACATCGACGAGTTCATCAAGGGTCTGAACGAAGGTGCCAACGCTGGCGACAACAAGAAGAAGGCTGCCTACTATGCCGGTATTCAGATTGGTCAGCAGATTAGCAACCAAATGGTGAAGAGCATCAACTTCCAACTCTTTGGTGACGACTCTACAAAGACCATCTCGCTGAAGAACCTGATGGCAGGCTTCATAAGCGGTACGACAGGCAAGGGTGCACTCATGACACCTGACTCTGCACGCCAGGTTGCACAGGAGATGATGCGCCAGATCAAAGCCAAGAGCCTGATGAAGGAGTTTGGTCCTAACAAGGAGGCTGGCGAGAAATTCCTGGCTGAGAACGCCAAGAAAGACAGCGTCAAGACGCTGCCCTGCGGTGTACAGTATAGGGTCATCAAGGCCGGCGAGGGACAGATTCCTGTCGACACATCAAGCGTGAAGGTACACTACGAGGGTCGCACCCTGGAAGGTAAGGTCTTCGACAGCAGCTACAAGCGTGGAGAACCCACCACCTTCCGACTGAACCAGGTCATCAAGGGATGGACTGAAGCGCTGAAGCAGATGCCCGCAGGCTCTGTATGGGAAATCTATGTTCCTCAGGAACTGGCTTACGGCGAGCGCCAGCAGGGTGCCGACATCAAGCCCTTCTCAATGCTCATCTTCAAGATTGAACTGCTGGACGTAGAGCCTAAAGAGCCCAAGAAGTAAAGCAATGCAAGAGACAAGACAGAACAAAATAGCGCGTCTGCTCCAGAAAGAACTCAGCATCATCTTTCAGGAGCAGACACGCTCTATGCATGGTGTGATGGTCAGCGTGACACGCGTCAGGATATCGCCCGATTTGAGCATCTGTACTGCCTATCTGAGCATCTTCCCCTCAGAACGCGCCGAAGAGCTGATAAAGAACATTACGCGCAACGAGAAACAGCTGCGCTACGAACTGGGAACGCGCATACGATACCAGATGCGCATCATACCTGAACTGCGCTTCTTCATCGACGACTCACTCGACTACATCGAGCATATTGACGAGCTGTTGAAGAAGCAATAAGCGTCATTTCTTTTTTATAAATTAAGGTAAAACGGTGAATTTCCCGTTCTACACAGCACGTCGATACCTCTTTTCCAAGAAGTCGACGAACGTCATCAACATCATCAGCGGAATATCCGTTGTTGGGGTGGCTGTCGCTACTATGGCAATGGTAGTGACGCTATCGGTGTTTAATGGCTTCCACGACCTGGTGGCAAGCTTCTTCACACAGCTGGATCCACAGCTGAAGGTAACACCCGTCAAAGGCAAAACGGCTGACACCAACGACCCTGCACTGCTGAAAATACGACAGCTGGCAGCCGTAGAGGTGGCAACGGAATGTCTGGAAGAACAGGCTCTGGCGGTCTATGGCAACCGTCAGATGATGGTGAAGCTGAAAGGCGTTGACGACAACTTCGACAGTCTGACACACATCCGACAGATTCTGGAGGGCGACGGAGACTTCGAACTGCATGCCGCCAACATGCACTATGGCATCCCTGGATTGGGAGTTGCCTACCAGATGGGACTGGGATACACCTACCCCATGCCGCTGAAGATTTATGCACCACGACGGGAAGGACAGCTGAACATGGCAAACCCTGCCGACGGCTTTGTAGAAGACGAACTCTACTCGCCTGGCGTCGTGTTCTGCATGAAGCAGGGGAAATACGACAGACACTACATCCTGACCTCCCTGGCCTTTGTGCGTAACCTGTTCAACCACGAGGGACGGCTCTCGTCACTGGAACTGCGACTCAAGCCTGGCAGCAATTTCGAGAAGACGAAAGAGCAGATGAAGCAAATAGCAGCAGGACGTTTTCTCGTGCTAGACCGCTACGAACAGCAGGACGACACCTTCCGCATTATGAAGGTCGAGAAACTCATAGCATACATCTTCCTGACGTTCATCCTCGTCATTGCCTGCTTCAACATCATCGGCTCACTGTCAATGCTGATCATCGACAAACGGAAAGACATCATCACCCTGCGCAATATGGGGGCGACAGACAGACAGATAACTCGCATCTTCTTCTACGAGGGACGCATGATAGCTGCCATCGGAGCCGTCATCGGCATCCTGATAGGACTGCTGCTCTGCTGGTTGCAACAACAGTTCGGACTGGTAAGGCTGGGGTCGATGGAAGGATCGTTCGTCGTCGACGCCTACCCTGTCAGCGTTCATCCATGGGATGTCGTCATCGTTTTCTTTACCGTTCTGGCCGTCGGCTTCCTGAGTGCTTGGTATCCTGTTTATTATTTTGCCAAGCGCCTGCTTAAATAAAACTTAATAAATTTGGTTTTTCTCTTTCTTATTCGTACCTTTGTCTCGATTTACTAATAAGAGATGATGAGTTTAACGAAATTAGTAAGACCTGTCTTCATTCCTCGCATGAAGGAACTGGAGAAGCATCAGGCTCAAGGAGAACAACTGCAACGTCAGGTCCTGGCACACTTGTTGAAGGCTGCCAAGGATACGGAATATGGTCGCGAACATGCCTTTGCCACAGCAAAAGGCTATGACGACTTCATAAAGCATAACCCCGTCAACACCTACGAGGAGCTGAAAGGACAGATAGACCGCATGCGACACGGCGAGCGCGACATCTTGTGGCCTGGACGCGTGAAGTGGTATGCCAAGTCGTCAGGAACAACCAACGATAAGTCGAAGTTCATACCCGTCAGCGACGAGGGACTGCAGAAGATACACTATGCAGGAGGCTTCGACTCTGTGGCACTCTACCTCAGAAACAACCCGCTGTCCAGACTCTTCGACGGACGCGCACTCATCCTGGGAGGCAGCCACGCACCTAACTATAACTTGCCAGGGTCACTGGTGGGCGACCTCTCTGCCATCTTGATAGAGAACATCAATCCGCTGGCGAACCTGGTAAGGGTACCCAAGAAGAAGACGGCACTGCTCGCCGACTTCGAAATCAAGCGCGAACGCATAGCACGCGAGGCCATGACGAAGAATGTTACCAACATCTCTGGCGTGCCGTCATGGATGCTGTCGGTGCTGAACTGCATGATGGAGATAACGGGCAAGACGCATCTCGAAGAGGTATGGCCTAACCTGGAAGTGTTCTTCCATGGGGGCGTGGCGTTTACACCATATCGCAAACAGTACGAACAACTCATCACCTCGCCTGGCATGCACTACATGGAGACGTATAATGCCAGCGAAGGCTTCTTCGGACTGCAAGACGACCCTGCTGACAAGTCGATGCTGCTGATGCTCGACTATGGCGTGTTCTATGAATTCAAACCCATGGACGGGGGTGACATCGTACCGCTGTGGGGCGTGGAGAAAGACAAGAACTATGCCATGATTATCTCGACATCGTGCGGCTTGTGGCGCTACATGATAGGCGACACGGTACGCTTTACCAGTACCAATCCGTATAAGTTTGTCATCAGCGGACGCACCAAGAGCTTTATCAACGCCTTTGGCGAGGAACTCATCGTCGACAATGCCGAACAGGGACTGGCATACGCCTGCGAACAGACGGGCGCTGAGGTCTCGGAATATACGGCCGCACCTGTCTTCATGGATGCCAATGCCAAATGTCGCCACCAGTGGCTCATCGAGTTCGCGAAAGCACCCAGCGACATGGCGCTGTTTGCTGACATCCTGGACAAGAAACTGCAAGCGCTGAACAGCGACTATGAGGCTAAACGCTATAAGGACATCACACTGCAGCACCTGGAGATAATTCCTGCCCGTAAGGGACTCTTCAACGAATGGCTGAAACTGCGTGGCAAACTGGGCGGACAGCACAAGGTGCCTCGACTGAGTAACGAACGTACCCATATAGACCAGCTGCTGGCACTGCAAAGGCAAAAAGAATAGGCTATGAAAGAAAGAAGACGCTTTATACCTCTTTACCTTATGCTGATGTTGCTGTTGGCGGCATGTGCTCGCATGGGGAATCCTGACGGCGGCTGGTATGACGAGACACCACCTCGCATTACACATACTAGTCCGATGGATAAGTCGTTCGACGTCAATACCAAGAAAATCAACATCTACTTCGACGAGTTTGTCAAGGTTGCTGACGTCACGCAGAACGTCATCGTCTCACCACCACAGATGGAGCTGCCGGACATCAAGTCGAAGGGTAAAAAAATCGTGATTGAACTCAAAGACTCGCTGAAACCCAACACAACCTATACGGTCGACTTCAGCGATGCCATTACTGACAATAACGAGGATAACCCCTTGGGCAACTATACCTACTCGTTCTCTACGGGCGACCATATCGACACCTTACAGGTCTCTGGCTACGTGCTCAACGCTGCCGACCTGGAACCCATAAAAAGCATCTTGGTGGGGTTATACGACAACTTCGCCGATACCATTTTCCGCAAAAGCCCTTTGCTGCGTGTTGCACGTACCGATGCACAAGGGCACTTCACCATCAAGGGGGTGGCACCTGGAGCCTATCGTATTTATGCACTACAGGATGCTGACGACAACTATATGTTCACGCAGAAAAGCGAATGGCTGGCATTCACGCACGACACGATACGACCTTCTGTCACTTCACGCATCAGACAGGACACGATATGGCGCGATGCCTTACACATCGACAGCATCAGCCGAGTGTCCTATCAGCACTTCCTCCCTGACGACATCGTCCTGATGGCGTTCCAAGAGGTGCAGACCAATCGCTACCTCATCAAGACGGAACGGAAAGAGTACAACCGCATTGACGTGTTCTTCAGCTATGGCAGCAACGAACTGCCTGTCATGAAAGGACTGAACTTCAATGCCGACGATGCCTTTATCATTGAGAGTAATGCGAAGAAAGACTCCATCTCCTACTGGATGCGCGACACGGCACTCGTCAATCAAGACACGCTGCGCTTCGCTCTGAAATATGAGATGACGGACACGCTGGGGAAACTGGTGATACATACCGATACCATTGAGGCGCTTGCCAAGGTACCGTATGCCAAACGACTGAAAGCGCAGCAAAAGGATTACGAGGAATGGCAGAAGGAACAGGAGAAGAAGAAGAAACGCGAAGAACCGTACGACAGCATCTATCCTGTCAAAGCTCTGGAACCGGAATATACCATCTCGCCAACGATGGATCCTGACAACGCTATCTTTATAGAAATGCCTACACCCTTGGCAAAGTTGGATACGGCCGCCATTCACCTGTACTCTATGATTGACTCGCTCTGGTATCGGGCTCCCTTTGTCTTCCGACAATGTGACGCGATGCTCAGAAAGTATGAGCTCATTGCCGACTGGCAATACGAACGGGAATATAGCTTTGAGGTCGATTCGGCAGCCTTCGTCGATATCTATGGACTGGTATCGAATGAGTACAAACAGGGCATCAGGGTGAAGAGTCTTGACGACTATGCCTCTATCCTCCTGCAAATCAGTGGCGTACAGGATACCAACATCTGCGTACAACTCATTGACAAGCAAGACAAAGTGCTCAAGCAGGCTAAAACGGATAAGAACCATACGGCACAGTTCTTCTTTGTCGACCCAGGAAAATACTACCTGAGGGCTTTCATCGACCGTAACAACAACGGCATCTGGGATACTGGCAACTACGACGAGGACCTGCAGCCAGAGAGCGTGTTCTACTATCCTGGCACCATTGAGGCGAAAGCTAAATGGGATCTCACGCAACAATGGAACCTCACTGACAGGCCGCATAACAGACAAAAACCTAGCGACCTCGTCAAACAAAAATCTGAAAAGAAGAAAACCGTTAAAGGGCGCAATGCTGAAAGAGCCCAACAACTGGGAATAAAATACGTCAATCAACAAAAATAGAATGAAACATTATGAATAACCTTGTTATACGTTATGCCAAGTGGATGCTTGTCGCACTCTTCTTCACCATCATGCCACACAATGGCGCTGCACAGTGCGGCATTGAGAATACTGCCTTCTCGAATGGCGAATTCGTCAGCTATGACCTCTATTTCAACTGGAAGTTTGTGTGGGTCAAGGTGGGTACGGCCTCGATGTCGACTGTTACCTCCAACTATAAAGGACAGGATGCCTTTCGCTGTAGCCTGACAACACGTGGCAACAGCAAACTCGACAACGTGTTCATGATGCGCGACACGCTGCTCTGCTATACTGACATGAACATCGCACCCCTCTACTTCCGCAAAGGTGCCAGAGAGGGAAAACGCTACTATGTCGATGAGATATGGTATCGCTATCCTAATAATAACTGCCATGTGAAGATGCATCAGATTTCCAATTCTGGTGACCACTCTTGGAAGGATGCCGAATATAAAAACTGCCTCTACGACATGATGAGCATCTACCTACGTGCTCGCAACTTTGACGCTGCCGAACTGAAAGAGGGTGATAAGATTCCTCTCCCCATTGCCGACGGACTGAAGGTTGCCAACGCCTGGCTGAGGTATAATGGTAAGACGACACTGAAGATGAAGAACTCTGAAGACAAGTACCGCTGTCTCGTGTTCTCCTTCATACAGCGCGAAGACAAAAAGAACCACGAACTCATACGCTTCTATATCACTGACGACAAAAACCACCTGCCAGTACGTCTGGACATGTTTCTCTCGTTCGGTTCTGCCAAAGCCTATCTGACAGGCTATAAGGGACTGCGTAACCCCATGACCTCTAAGGTCAACTGAGGCCATGGCTGTCACCCTGCGCTGTGTCGTCAATAGCTGGGACCACCAGTATATCTATGCCACCGTTCCCGCTGGTTTACCCAGCGCCTCTCTGAGCGCCACCGTGCTCGCTGGTTTACCCAGCGAGCCCCTCAACGCTTCGATATACATCGACATCACTGACGCTGCGCTCCCTGCCATTCTGACGCCACACATGCAGCTGAACCTGCTGGATTGTACCATCGACGGATGCCACGTTTCACCAACGCTCATCATCGTTGAACCTGACTTCCTGATAGACATTTCAGCCATCGCAGCGTGCTTCCAGGATTACGGCTGTCATCCTGCCAACTACCTGCTGAACCAGCTGAAGCCGCGTGCCAACAGTCAGGCTATCCTGCTGGGTAACTTTGCAGGTACGGCACTCGATGACTTGATAAACCACCCTGAATACCCCTTCGCTGACACCTTGCGGAGTAGTTTCAGAGAGCAGGCGCTACAATTCTGTACCTGTACGGACTTTGACGCACAACGTTTCAAGGCTGACTGTCAACAACAGGTCGCAAACATCCGACAGGCTGTCGATGTGCTGTTTCATCAAGAAGAGAAGGAAGAAACCCGCTATCATCGGAAACAGGCATTGGTTGAGCCTTCCTTCGTCTGCGAGAAGCTGGGACTACAAGGACGTGTCGACCTGATGACTGACGACATGCGCCTGTTGGTGGAGCAAAAATCGGGTAAGAACTGGCTGCTGGAGAAGAATTTCACGCGTCCGTACAAGGAGGCACACTACGTACAGCTGCTGCTCTACTACGGCGTACTGCACTATAATTTCCAGACGTCGGCCGACCAAACAGACATCCGACTGCTCTACTCACGCTATCCTGCCCATGTGGGGCTGCTTGCCGTCAATTACTCTCAGCCACTATTCTACGAAGCCATCAGCCTGCGCAATAAGATCGTCGCCCAGCAAATGGACATTGCCAATAAGGGCTTTTCCACACAGCTGCGACAGCTGACGCCAGAACGACTGCTTCAGAAACCACAACGGCAGGCTTTCTTTGAGCGCTTCATCGTCCCACAGTTAGAGAAGCTATTACAACCCTTCCACCTGCTGGACGAACAAGAACGTGAATACGTGGAGCGCATGATGTCGTTCATCTATAGGGAACAGCTGGCGCAGAAGAGCCGCATGTACCCTGCACAGGACAACGCCGTAGCCGACCTGTGGAATATGTCACTGGAGGAGAAGATGGAGACTGGCAGCATCATGATGGGTAGCGTGGCATGGAAAGAACCTGACCGCGTGGCGTTAATCATCGACACCACAACGATAGCGCCCAACTTCCGACGAGGCGACATGGTGTATCTCTATGCTTATCATACGACACCTGACGTGCGAGCCAGCATATTATATAAAGGTACGATAGAGGAGCTGACTAACTGCGAAGCCGTGGTGAGACTTAGCAACCGCCAGCAGAACCCTACTATCTTCTGCGAAGGGACATACGCCATAGAGCATGCTTCCTCTGACATCGGCATCGCCTCGGCTGTTCGTTCCATCTATGCCTTCTGCACAGCACAGAAACAGAAGCGCGACTTGTTGTTGGGACGACGCCCTCCCCGTCGCAACAGCACACTGCAACTGTCGCACAGCTATCATCAGCACTACGACCACATATTGCTTCAAGCTAAACAGGCACAAGACTATTATCTGTTGCAGGGGCCGCCAGGAACAGGAAAGACCTCTATGGCACTGCGCTTCCTTGTGGAGGAAGCACTCGCCGAACAACCGTCAGCCGCCACTACGCAACTCTTGCTGACTGCCTATACCAATAGAGCCGTTGACGAAATCTGCGGCATGTTGGAAAGTACTGCTATCGACTATCTGAGACTGGGCAACAGGGCATCGTGCGAACCTCGTTACATACCTCACCTGTTAGACGAGGCGTTGGGTGACAAGCCGCGGTTGGAGGATATTCGCCAACGCATCAGCGACTGTCACGTCATTGTTGCCACGACATCCATCCTGCAGAGCCGTCCCTTTCTCTTCCAACTGAAACACTTCTCGCTGTGTATCGTTGACGAGGCATCACAGATTCTCGAACCGTCTATCATCGGACTGCTGGCATCTGATAGCATAGACCGCTTCATTCTTATCGGTGACCATAAGCAACTGCCTGCTGTCGTACAGCAACCTGACGACGACGAGTTGTTACGACCGTGTCGCCTGTCGCTCTTCGAACGACTGCTGCGCCATGAGGAAGAAGCAGGACGTACTGACTTCCTGGGACTGCTGCAGCATCAGGGACGCATGCATCCTGACATAGCACAGTTTCCTAACGAATTTTTCTATCGGAAAGAACAGCTGCTTTGTGTACCGCTACCCCACCAAGAGGAAGAGCGTCTTCACTATCCGCTGCCGCCAGAAGACGCCTTAGACGAACTGCTGCAGAACCATCGTGTGCTGTTCCTGCCTTCTGACGATAGCACGAAGGATGCTTCTAAAGATAGCTCGAAGGCTGTTGCAACTGGTAAGACCAACCCCAAGGAGGCGCGTATCGTTGCTGATCTGCTGCGCCGCATCGTACGACAATACGGCAAGCGCTTCGACCCTCTACAGAGTGTTGGCGTCATCGTGCCTTATCGCAATCAGATAGCCATGATACGCCATGAGCTGTCGAAACTCAACCTGCCTGTCCTGAAGGATGTCAGCATTGATACCGTTGAACGTTATCAGGGTTCGCAACGTGATGTCATCATCTATGCTTTCACGGTCCATGACGACTATCAACTGCGCTTCATCACTGCCACCTGCTATGAGGAAGACGGACACACGATAGACAGGAAACTGAATGTCGCCATGACGCGTGCACGCTGTCAGCTGCTCATGACGGGCAATACCGCCGTGCTCAGCAAGGTTTCGCTCTTTGCCGAACTTATAAGACGCTATCGACCTGCAACAGGTTTTGAAAGCCTATCCTAAGCTGATGTTGCAAGGCTACCCTAAGCCGATGTTGCTGTGCTTCCAGCGTTCTAAGCTGACCTCGTGGCACGGATGAAGTAGACGATAAGCAGCAGATAAGCTGCCAGCGAGAGCCACTCACTGAGCGGATTCGCCCACCACAGACCGTAGTCAAACTGTATTCCACCAAAGCGCAGCAAAGCACTGATGACACCCATCAAGGCACCGCCGGCAATAAATCCTGAAGCGATAAGATTACCCTTCTCACCTCTGGCTTTGTTGGTCTCTGCATCCTTGGAACGTGTGGTTACAAACCAGTTGATGGCACCACCGACAACCAACGGCACATTCAACTCCAGGGGTATGAACATGCCCAACGCGAAAGGAAGGGCTGGTACCTTACACACCGTCAACAGCACGGCAAGAACAGCACCAATGGAATAGAGCAGCCAAGGAGCTCCTACGCCATTCATCAAAGGGTCGATGACGGCTGCCATCGCATTAGCCTGAGGCGCAGCAAGAGCTCCTGAGGCAAATCCGTAAGTCTCGTTGAGCAGCATCATGACACCACCCACAGTAGCAGCACTGACCAGCGTGCCAAGGAACTTCCACGTCTCCTGCTTACGTGGTGCTGTGCCACACCAATAACCTATCTTCAAGTCGGTGATAAACGAGCCTGCCATTGAGAGTGCAGTACATACGACACCACCCATCACCAACGCTGCTACCATTCCTCCCGTACCCTTCAAGCCTACCGCCACCATGACGACAGAAGCCAGGATGAGCGTCATCAGCGTCATGCCGCTGACAGGATTAGAACCCACGATGGCGATGGCGTTGGCAGCTACCGTCGTAAAGAGGAAGGCGATGACGGCAGTCAATACGATGGCGACAAGGGCGAAGAGCAGATTGCCATCCATGACCCCAAACCAGAAGAAGAGGAAAGTTATCAAGAGGGTAACAACAGCAGCGATAGAGATGAAGCGGAACGGCAGGTCGCTGCTGGCAGCAGTACCTGCTGTCGACTCTGTATCGCCAGCCTTTGCCGCCAGTCCGACGGCACTCTTTATAACGCCCCACGACTTGATGATGCCAATGATGCCTGCCATAGCGATGGCACCAATGCCGATGCTCTTGCCGTAAGACGTGAAAATCTGTTCTGGAGACATGTCGCCCACTGCTGTGGTGATGGCAGGATTCCACTGGTTGAGCACCGTGTCAGGAAAGAGCAGCGCCATGCCTGGCACCACGAGCCACCACACGAAGAGTGAGCCTATGGTGATGATCAGCGCATAGCGGAAGCCAATGATATACCCTAGTCCGAGCACGGCAGCACCCGTGTTGTTCTTCAGTACCAGTTTTGCCTTCTCAGCCAAATCGCCTCCAAAGGGTATCATACGCGAGGTGATGTTCTCATTCCACCAGCCAAAGGTAGCGACGATGAAGTCGTAGAGACCACCCACCAAGCCTGCTATGAGCAGCGGCTTCGCCTGCGACCCGCCCTTGTCGCCACTCTTAAGCACCTGTGTGGTAGCTGTAGCTTCAGGGAAGGGGTATTGCTCCTGCGGAGCCTCAACGAAGTAACGGCGGAAGGGGATAAGGAACAAGATGCCTAACACGCCTCCCAACAGCGAGGCAATGAAAATCTTCAGGAAGTCGGCACTCATGTCCGGATACTTTGCCTGCAGGATATAGATAGCAGGGAGCGTAAAGATAGCGCCAGCCACGACGGCACCAGAACAGGCTCCGATGCTCTGAATGATGACATTCTCCCTCAGCGCATTGCTACGCTTGGCAGCGGTACTGACACCAACGGCAATGATAGCAATAGGAATGGCAGCCTCAAACACCTGCCCTACCTTCAATCCCAGATAGGCTGCAGCAGCCGAAAAGAGCATCGCCATCAGCACACCCCAGGTGACTGACCATGTGTTTACTTCGTTTTTCTGTTTCATAACGTTGTGTTCTTTATTCTGTTCATTGCTTCTAACAACAAGCTTCGCTGACATGCTATGTTGATGCGCAGGTATCCCTTTCCGCTCTCAGCACCATACATCGTACCAGGGTTGAGCCAGACGCCTGTCTCACGCAGCAAGCGGTCGCAGTAGTCGGCGACGGCATCGCCACAGACGCTGCTGACATCCACCCATACCAGGTAGGTGCCTTCCAGCGGCATGACCTCCCACTGAGGAATGTTCTTTGCGACAAAATCGCAAAGCACGGTGTAGTTGTCCCACAGGTATTCGTTCAGCTCGTCCAGCCAGTCTTCGCTGTCGTTGTATGCGGCGACGAGGGCTGCAGGACCAAAAGGGTTGAGGTCGCAGACCTCGTGAATGTTGATGGCACGATTGATGCGCCTGCGCAAGGCCGCATCCTGACAGATGATGTTTGCCGTCTGCAGGCCTGCCGTATTGAACGACTTTGACGGAGAATTCAGAATGACGGCATCGGCAGCGACAGTAGCCATCGGACAAAAGGTATTGCCAGGCATGATGAGCTCGCCATGTATCTCGTCGCTGACGATGCTCACAGCATGGCGATGACAGATGTCGCTCATGCGCTGCAGTTCCTCGCGACTCCACACCCGTCCTGTAGGGTTGTGAGGGTTACAGAGCAGGAAGACGGTGGTCTTCTCGTCAGCACAGCGCTGTTCAAAGTCGTGCCAGTCTACTTCAAAGCGTTGTTGTCCGTTGTGCTGGCAGCGCACCAGGCAAGACTCAGAAACCTCACAGCCGTTATTCTTGATAGAGGAGAAGAAGCAGTTATAGTCTGGCGACAGGATGAGCACCTTCTCAGCAGGCATGGTGAGTGCCTTGATGACACACGAGATGGCTGGCACGACACCCGTAGTATATAATATATGTTCGCGCGCGATAGTCCAGTGGTGGCGACGCTTGAACCATGAGATGATGGCGTCGTAGTAGTCGTCTTCCACGATGGTATAGGCAAAGACGGGGTGTGCGGCACGTTTACGGACGGCCTCCTGTATGGCAGGAGCTACGGCAAAGTCCATGTCTGCAACCCACATGGGTATGATGTCTTTGTCCAGACGTTCCGTTGGGGGCAGTGGGTTTTCGTCCCATTTCACGCTGTGCGTGCCGCGGCGCTCTATGCGCTCGTCAAAGTTGTACTTCTTCATTAGCTCTTCGTTTTTCCTTGCGGGGAAACCGCAAGGCACCTTAATGTCTTACCTCGATGAGGCAGTTGTTTGGCTGACGTACGTTCTCGTCGATGGTAACCGAACCGATGCTGTCAGCGACGATGTGACCTGAGGTGGGATTCTTGATGTTGGTGATGTGTCCGCGTATGTCAGCGTCCACACAGGCGTACTCGAAGACACGGTCGCACGACTTGTCGAAGGTGCAGTTTTCCAGCACGAGGTTGTCGGCATAGCACAGCAGCTGCTCGCCATTGAGGTGGCAGTTCACCAGACGTACGTTCTTGGAGTGCCAAGCCAGATACTCACCGTCGAGTTCAGAGTCGTAGATGGCTATGTTCTCGCACTCCCAGAAGGAGTCCTTGGTGACGATTTTGGCGTGGTGAATCTCCACATTCTTACAGTATTGGAATACGTATTTAGCATCGCTGTCCAATCCGTCAACATAGATGTTGCTGGAGAACATAAAAGGATAGGTACCGCCATGCAGTGTGACGTTCTTCAGCTTCAGTCCGTCAACCTTCCAGAAGGTCTCGTCGGCATCCATGATGTTGACGTTCTCCAACTCCAGGTTGCGCATCTCGCGGAAGAACTTAGGTCCGTCGATGCGACAGCGGCGCATCACCAAGTCATTGGTGTACCAGATGGCTGAGCGCGAACCCTCGGCAAAGTAGCAGTCCTCGATGAGCGCGCCGTCGACGTGCCACCAAGGATACTTACCATAGAAGCGGCAGTGGCTTGCCTCCATGTTCTGACACTGCTTGATAGCCGACTCGCCATCGGTTATGGTGACGTTCTCTAATCTTAAGTCATGGGTGGCGAACAACGGTCGTTCGCCACCCATTTCCTGATCTCTTATAATTTGCATAGAACAGCTAAGAGTTTACAGCAGGTTCATGGTGTCGGTAGCAATCATCAGCTCCTCGTCGGTGGGGATGACAACAACCTTAACCTTTGAATCGTCGGCAGAGAGGATGCACTCCTCGCCACGCTTAGTGTTCTTTGACTCGTCGAACTTCACGCCCAGGAACTCCAGTCCCTTGCAGACCTCAGAGCGCATGCAGAGCTGGTTTTCACCAACGCCGGCAGTGAAGACGATGACGTCGACGCCACCCATGGCGGCAGCGTAGGCACCGATGTACTTCTTAATGCGATAGAAATACATGTCCTGTGCCAGCTGTGCGCGCTTGTCGCCTGACTTGGCAGCATTCTCAACGTCACGCATGTCGCTCGAACCGCCTGTGATACCAGCAACGCCGCTCTTCTTGTTGAGCAGGTTCGACATGCCATCGGCATCGAGACCGAGCTTCTTCTCAAGGAAGGTGACAGCACCGCCGTCGATGTCGCCAGAGCGTGTTCCCATGACGAGGCCTTCGAGTGGTGTCAGACCCATCGAGGTGTCGACGCACTTGCCGTCGACGACAGCAGCGACAGAGCCGCCGTTACCTATGTGACAGGTGATGACCTTAGTGCCTTCGGGCTTCATGCCCAAGAACTCCAGTGCACGTGCGCTGACATAGCGGTGTGAGGTTCCGTGGAAACCATAGCGACGGACGCCGTACTTCTCGTACAGCTCGTAAGGGATGGCGTACATGTAAGCCTTGGCGGGCATGGTCTGGTGGAAGGCGGTATCGAAGACGCCAACCTGTGGCAGACCAGGCATGAGTTCCTTCACGGCGTTAACACCCTTCAGGTTAGCAGGGTTGTGCAGCGGAGCCAGGTCGCTGACGGCCTCGAAGGCAGCCAGCACCTCGTCGGTAAGCAGAACGCTCTTGTTGAACTTCTCGCCACCATGCACCATTCGGTGACCGACGGCGTCGATTTCCTTCAGGTCTTTGATGACACCAATCTCAGGGTCGGTGAGCAGAGAGAAGATGAACTTTACACCCTCTGTGTGTTCAGGGATGTCGTGCATGATTTGCTTCTTCTCGCCGTTAGCCAACTTCACCTTGACGAAGGCACCGTCAAGTCCTACACGTTCAGCACCGCCGCTGGTCATTACACTCTTGTCGTCCATGTTGTACAGGGCGTACTTGATAGAGGACGAACCGCAGTTTAATACTAATATCTTCATTGTTCTATTGTCAAATTATTCATTACTTTTTAGCGTCCATAGCCTGACAAGCCGTGATGGCAACCATGTAGTAGACGTCCTCGACAGAGCAGCCGCGGCTGAGGTCGTTGACAGGACGTGCGATACCCTGCAGGATGGGGCCGATAGCGATGGCGTCGCCCAGGCGCTGCACGAGCTTATAACCGATGTTACCTACTTCGAGGTTGGGGAATACGAGGACGTTAGCCTTACCAGCGATGTCAGAGCCTGGAGCCTTCTTGGCACCAACACCAGGAACGAGGGCTGCGTCAGCCTGCAGTTCACCGTCAATCTTCAGGCTAGGATCGAGCTCCTTGGCGAGCTTGGTAGCCTCGATGACCTTGTCGACAACCTCGTGGGTGGCAGAGCCTTTCGTTGAGAAGCTCAGCATGGCGACACGCGGATCGGTAAAGCCAGCAACGCTCTTGGCAGTCTGGGCTGTGCAGACAGCAATCTGTGACAGCTGTGCGGCATCGGGCATGGGAGTGACGGCAACGTCGCCGATGACGAGTACGCCGTTCTCGCCGTACTGTGGCTGCTTGGTAATCATGAGCATGGCACCGCTGACGCAGGTGATGCCAGGGGCACACTTGATGATTTGCAGGGCGGGGCGCAGGGTGTCGCCGGTTGTTGAGAGGGCACCGCTAATCTGTCCGTCAGCACCTTCGGTCTTGATAATCATACAACCCAGGTACAGGGGGTTCTTCACCAGCTTGCGAGCTTCCTCGATGGTCATGCCCTTCTTCTTACGCAGTTCTGCCAGCTTCTCAGCCATCTCCTCGCTGCGTTCGTAGTTCTCAGGGTCAATGAGTGTAGCCTTGTCGATGTGTGTGAGTCCTTTCTCTTTGGCCAAAGCGTGAACCTTCTCAGGGTTGCCAATGAGGATGAGGTCTGCGATGTCGTCAGCCAACACCTTGTCGGCTGCTGTAAGTGTGCGCTCCTCTTCTGCTTCAGGGAGCACGATGCGCTGCTTGTTAGCTTTAGCACGCGCTACGATTTGACTTAATAAATCCATAGTTTCGTTTGTATTTAAATGAGTTTTAGATAATGTCTGCAAAGGTAGCAAAAAAAGTTGGCAATTGATTATTATCAATTCGCAATTTAATATATTTTATGTCAGTTCCTCCGTCAGGATGCTTTCCAGCTTCTCTGCCGTCAGGCGCAACTGGAACTCTGAGTTGATGGCAACGCTGATGCCTCCTGTCTCCTCTGAGACGACGACGGCTATCGAGTCGCTCTCGTGGGTGATGCCCAGTGCGGCACGGTGGCGCAGGCCTAGTTCTTTGGGTATGTGCAGGCTGTGGCTGACGGGCAGTATGCAGCCTGCGGCGCAGATGTGCTCACCTACGATTATCATGGCGCCGTCGTGCAGGGGTGAGTTCTTGAAGAAGATGTTCTCGATGAGCCGCTGGTTGATGGCGGCGTTGATGCGTTCACCCGTTGCCACGATGTCGTCGAGCGGTGTACCTCGTTGTATGACGATGAGTGCGCCCACCTTCTTCTTGCTCATCGACATGCACGCCATGACGATGGGCATGATAATTTTCTTCAGCGATTCTTTGTTGTGTCCTTTCTCGTTGCCTTGGATGAAGCGGCGCAGGGCTTGCATGCGCTGGTGACCTCCGATGTTATAGAGGAACTTGCGGATGTCTTCCTGGAACAGGATAACCAGTCCGATGACACCTACGGAGACGACTTTGTCCATGATGCTGCCAAGGAGTTTCATCTCCAGCACCTGTGTCACCACGAGCCACAACACGATGAATATCATGATGCCCATGAAGACTGTCAGGGAGCGCGACTCTTTCATCAGCCTGTAGATGTAATACATCATAAAGGCTACGAGTACGATATCGATGATATCTTTTAATCCGAATTCGAAAAACACTTTTTTATTGACAATTTACTAACTTACAATTTACAATTTATTTTAGCGATTGTACTATTTGGATACACTCGACAGCCGCCTTGACATCGTGGACGCGCAGGATGGAGGCACCCTTAAGCAGGGCGACGGTATTCAGCACGCTGGTACCGTTCAGCGCAGCCGACGGCTCTGTGTCCAGCAGCCGGTAGATCATCGACTTCCTGCTGACTCCCACCAGCACGGGCAGCCGCAACAGGTGCATGCGCTCCAACTGGTTCATCACAGTGTAGTTCTGCTCCTGCGTCTTGCCGAAGCCGAAGCCTGGGTCGACGATGATGTCCTTCTGACCCGTCGAACGCAACGTGTCTACCGCCTCGGCACAATCCAGCAGGATGTCGCTCATCGTCGCCTTGTGTGACATATAGACGTAGGGTACACCCAGCCGACTCACCATTTTTGTCATTCCTTGCCCTGTGGCGCTACCCTCCTGCTGAGGAACGGTGGCGGCAGGACCCGACACGTCGTTGATGATGGCTGCACCGTACTCCTCGACAGTCATGCGGGCAATGTCGGGGCGGAAGGTGTCGACACTGATGATGGCATCGGGCACCTCGCGGCGAACCACCGCTAACGCCAGGCGCAACCGTTCCATCTCTTCCTGAGCGCCAACAGACTCACTACCCGGTCGCGTAGAGCACGCCCCAATGTCGATGATGGTGCCACCCTCGTCGATGATGGCTTGTGCACGCAGGGTTATCTGCTGCTCCGTCTGCACACGACTTGCGGCATAGAACGAGTCGGGCGTGACGTTCAGTATGCCCATCACGCACGGTTTCTCCAGACTCAGCAGCCTGCCGTTGCAGTTTAGCGTATATTCCATAGCAAGTGGCAAAGTTACGAAAAAACGCGCAAACCGCCAAAAAATCTTCCGTTTTTTACGGCTACGCCGTACAGCAGCGCGTCTTCAGACCATTCGAAACACGGCGCACTATCTGTTGGATTGTAAAGGAAATTGGTCTGAATTTAACACTTCTGCCCTACCCTTTCTAGCGAGCCGAAACTGCAGTGCACTCGAGAAATTGCTTCTCCGCACTCCAGTTTTTGCTACTACGCAGAGGAAAAAATGCTACGTAACTAGCGAAACAATGAGTTGCTGTGAGCAAAACAACGAGTTGCTGCAAGCAAAACGGCGTTTCGCTGCGAGCAAATCAGGGGCTGAACAGGCGAAAAATTGGTCGTTACGTCTGCTTTTCTGGTCTCCGAAAAATGAACAAAACCGCAACCGTCTGATAATGAACAGGATGCAAAACGGCACGAGAACCCCCGTTTTTACACCCAAGGTTGTCGCTGTACTGAAAACGCCCCTTCCTGCGCATCGGTTTGTCAACATCTTTCCGAACCTTTAACACTTCCCTCCCCCCAACTATTCTCCCAATCGTTTGCAAGAAACCAAAATAATTCGTATCTTTGCAAGCAGAATAATATAAAGAAATAGCACAATGAAAACAAAATTACTATTCATAACAATGCTCATAGTTATTTCCATTGGAGCTTATGGACAAATCAGCAGGTCTAAAAAATACAAGGAACTGATTAAAGTTGCAAATAAAGGGAATGTAGAAGCACAATACAATTTGGGCGAATATTGTTATTCCAATTTTCGCAGGGAGGAAGCTACTAAATGGTATCTTAAAGCTGCTGAACAAGGACATGCCAAAGCGCAAACAAAATTAGCAGATTGCTATTGGAATGGCGATGGCATAACAAAAAATCATTCTTTAGCCTCTTATTGGTATAATAAAGCTGTAGAACTAGGAAATGAAGAAGCTATGGATTGGCTGGGTTGGCGCTATTATTTTGGAAGTGATGGATATCCTAAAGACTTAAACAAATCACTATATTGGTGTAAAAAAGCTGCAGAAAAAGGAAATCCTGAATCACAGTGGTTTTTGGGAATGTATTACCTTGGAGATTTTTCTGATAAAGAAATTAATTATGAATTGGCTGTTTACTGGTTACAAAAAGCTGTAGAACAAGATGCTACTGATCCTAGATTTAAAGATGATTTAGAAAGAGCAGAAAAAAAATTAAGAGAATCAAACAAGCTGCTGGCTAAAGCTGATTTAGGAGATACTAATATTCAGCATTCTTCTGAAGTCCAGTCTATTAAGACTTTGGCATCGTCCCCGACAGAGGCAAAACCTGCTCCAAAGCCGCAACCTGCAGCAACGCCAAAGCCTCAGCCAGTTGCAACACCGCAACCGCAGCCCGCAGCAACGCCAAAGCAGCAGGCGCCTGATGTAGACAGAAACATCTTCGTAAGCAACACGACAGACAAGAACACCTATGCCGTCATCATTGGCAACGAGAAATACAAGCATGAGGCTGGCGTGCCCTTCGCTGAAAACGACGCCAGCATCATGAAGAACTACGTGCAGAAAACGCTCGGCGTGCCAGAGAAGCAAATCAAGCTGATAGAGAATGCAGGATATAACGACATACGCATTGCCGTCAACTGGCTGACGCAAGCCATGAAGGTGTGTCGAGGAAAGGGAAAGGCCATCTTCTACTATGCCGGACACGGCATTCCCAATGAGGAAGACCACTCTGCCTACCTGCTGCCCACTGACGGCATCGGCAACGACCCTGCCTCTGCCTACAGCCTAAAGGAACTCTACGACAAGTTGGGAAACATGGACGCACAGAGCGTTACCATCTTCCTCGATGCCTGCTTCAGCGGCTCAAAGCGCGAACAAGGAATGCTGGCATCGGCACGCGGCGTAGCCATCAAGGCCAAACCGACAGAAGCCAAAGGCAATATGGTGGTGTTCTCAGCTGCTACAGGCGACGAGACGGCATATCCCTACCAGTCGCAACAGCACGGCATGTTCACCTATTATCTATTAAAGAAACTGCAAGACACCAAGGGCAACGTCACGTTGGGCGAACTGAGCGACTACCTGTCAGAAGAGGTGGGCCGCCAGTCGTTTGTAGAAAACAACAAGATGCAGACACCTACCGTCATCCCCTCGGCAGCCCTTGCCGCCTCGTGGCGCTCGATGAAACTGAAAACTCTTCAAAAATTTGGTGATTAGAAGTAAAATAACTATATTTGCACAAAATATCAAAAGATGAACTATGACATATCTGAATCAGTTTCACCAAGAGGCCGTGGAGAGGAAACGCCAGAAAATAGAAGAATCTATGAAGTCGCCGATGAACTCCACAGACGCTGCCAATTATATGAAGCGCAACTTCGAGATGGCAAAGACAATGTAAGTTCTTTTGAAATCGAACAGCGTATAGCGGAAGGGTTTGCCAAAGAATCTGGCATGTGGATTCCAATATCTAAGGTTTTTGACTTGGGGGTACCTGGTCCAAGCGGCAACGAGAACGACACTTATGTCTCTGATGATATCATCTATAAAGTCAATAATCTCTTGAATAGTGGAAGTATATCCAAATTGTTAGAGAAGATAGTAATGCATAATGATATCTTCTACGATACCGCTTATTCCCTTTATGCATTCACAGGATTTGACGGACGGACTATTATGCCTGTGCTCCAGCAGCGATTGGTAAAGAACGCACAGCCTGCCACCAGTATTGAAATAGATACATATATGGCTGCGCTTGGGTTTCTCAAAGTCAACAACGAAGGACGCTTCTCAAATGGAATTTATGAAGTTTGGGATCTTGTACCAAGAAATGTCTTGAAAGACAATACTGGTGATGTTTATATTATTGATGCGGAAATAAAGCGAATCTAATTAAGATTGCAAGAACGGAAACAAAATACTAAAAACGATGAAGAACCTGTTGCTGATACTACTGCTGGCAATGCTGCCTATAATAACGAGGGCACAATCGGCAATTAAATTTGAGAAAACCACCTATAACTTTGGAACTTTCTCTCAGAAAAGTCCCATAGTGAAAGCCGCATTCTCTTTTACGAACACAGGCAATGCTCCACTAATTATCAATCAAGCTGTGAGTTCCACCAGCCGTGCAGTCGCCGAATTCTCTAAAAAGCCTATCCAACCAGGTGAAACTGGTACTATCATGGTGACGTATAATGGAAAAGGCACGTATCCTGGACACTTTAAAAAAGCTATTACTATACGCTCCAATGGGTCAACGTCTATAATCAGACTTTACATTGAGGGAGATATGGTAGAAGGAGATGTTGCAAAAAGTTATAATATATCGGATGAATCGGCTTGGGACATTGAAGACAGTCAGAAAACTAAACAGTCACAAACGACAACCCCAACGAAAATAACCCAAATTCCAAATCTCGTTGTCGTTCCAAACTCTATTGCCTTCAAGGATGTTTCAGGAACAAATGCTGTCATAGGAGGAAAGAGCAGTACTATTACCCTGAAAGTACAAAATACAGGAAAGGGCAATGCCAATAACTGTCAGGCAAAAATCACAGCAAAAGGTTCTACCCAAGACATTAAGACCAGAAATATAGCAATATCTCATATCGCCGCTGGCGAGACGAAGACTATTGAACTGCCAATTACAGCAGGCATGAACACGCAGGACGGACAAGTGGAGTTTGCCATTCAGGTGGACGAGCCCAACGGATTTGGTACTGACCCACAATATCTTACTGTACAGACTAAAGCCTTTGAGGCTCCGCTGGTTAAAGTCACAGACTACTCGCTGACTGGCAATAGTGGCAGTACGCTGAAGAAGAAACAACCCTTCGACTTGCAGCTGATGCTGCAAAACACAAACTACGGACAGGCAGACAACGTCAGCGTAAGCATAGATATACCCCAGAATGTGCTGATATTCGATGGGGGTCAACAGCAGTCGTTCGCATCCTTGAAAGGTGGCGAAACAAAATCGCTGATTTATTCGCTCATCGTCAACAACAACTATCAAGGCAGCACTATCCCCATTAAGGTACATGTGAAGGAGAAGTATGGTAAGTATGCAGAAGACCGTACCATTAACCTGACTCTTGACCAGGCTTTGGCCAGTACAAAGATTGACGTCAAGGCCAGTCAGCAGCAACCCAGACAAAGTATTGCCATTGCCAGCATCGGCTCTGACGTAGACAAGGAGATACCTACCAGTTCAGAAACACAACAGAAGACCTTCGTGGTTATCATTGCCAATGAACACTATCAAATGGTGGATGGTGTTCCCTTTGCCAACAACGACGGAGCCATGTTTGAAGCCTATTGTCGTCAGACGCTGGGTATTCCGCAGAAAAACATACGAATGGTGAAGGACGCAACGCTTAACGGCATGAAATACCAAATAGGATGGCTCAAGAAGGTAATGATAGCCTATTACGGAGAAGCCAGCGCTATTGTCTACTATGCAGGACACGGCATTCCTGATGAGCAAAGTCTTACTGGTTATCTGTTGCCTACCGATGGCTATACAGGCAGCATGTCGTCAGCATATAGCATAGAAGAGTTCTATCGGACATTAAGCGAACTGCCTGCGCAGTCAGTAACAGTATTCCTTGATGCTTGTTTCTCTGGTACTAAACGCGACGGTAGCGTCCTTGCCAACGCACGAGGCGTAGCCATTAAGGCGAAGACCAGTACACCACAGGGTAACATGATAGTCTTTTCTGCTGCACAAGGCGACGAAACGGCATATCCCTATAACGAACAAGAACATGGTATGTTTACCTACTACCTGCTGAAGAAGCTGAAGGAGTCGAAAGGTAATGCCACACTTGGCGACTTGTCAGACTACATCATACAGGAAGTCTCGCGCCAATCTATCGTAGAAAATAGTAAGAGCCAAACTCCTACCGTCATCCCCTCACCCGCCCTACAAGCCTCGTGGCGATCGATGAAACTGAAATAGGAAAACTATCATAGAATTTGGAAGAACAATAATAAGCAATGGATATCAAAGACATCTATAAGCTGTACCAACAGCACCCGCAGATAACCACAGACTCGCGCGACTGTCCTGAGGGCAGCATCTTTCTGGCACTGAAGGGCGAGTCGTTCGATGGCAACAGGTTTGCTCTTCAGGCACTGGAGAAGGGCTGTAGCTACGCCATCATCGATGACGCGAAAGCGCTAGAGAACCTAGATAATCTAGAAAACCACCGCCTTATCTTGGTCGACGACACGCTGCAGACCTTCAAGGACCTGGCACGCGAACACCGCCGGCAGTTCGAACTGCCTGTCATCGGCATTACTGGCACCAACGGCAAGACAACCACCAAGGAACTGATACGTGCCGTGCTGGCTGAGTGCTACAACGTGATGGCAACAGAGGGAAACTTCAACAACGACGTTGGCGTACCTAAGACGCTTTTCAGAATTAACGACGAACACGACATCGCCGTCGTCGAGATGGGAGCCTCACACCCTGGCGACATCAAGACGCTGGTGGAGACGGCTGAGCCTACGTGCGGCCTCATCACCAATGTGGGTCGCGCACACCTGCTGGGCTTCGGCTCCTTCGAGGGTGTCTGCCAGACGAAGGGCGAACTCTACGACTACCTCATCAGCCACGAAAGTCCCATCTTCGTCAATCGCGACAACGAACACCTCATGCGGATGTTGGAAGTGAGACGTGAGAGGTTAGAAGAGAGAGGTGAGCAAGTAGCCACACCCGACATCTATTACTACGGACAGAGCGACAACGAGGACATCCTGATACGCGGCGAGGTCATCTCGTGTGCACCCTTCTTGAAGTTCCGCTGGCGCGAGCAAGACAGCTCCACCGAATACCATAGCGAGTGGATGGAGGTGCAGACGCACCTCATTGGAGCGTATAATCTGGATAACATGTTGGCAGCCATCACCGTTGGTTACGTCAACAACATTCCCTTTGAGCTAATTAACCACGCCTTAAAAAACTACGTTCCTACAAACAACCGCTCGCAGCTGACAGAGACAAAGACGAACCACCTCATCGTCGACGCCTATAACGCCAACCCCACGTCTATGAAAGCCGCCATTGACAACTTCCGCCTCATGGATGTTGCACCTAAGATGGCTATCCTGGGAAAGATGGGTGAACTGGGCGATATCGTTGACGAAGAACATCAGAAGCTGGTCGACATGCTGCAGGAGGCACACTTCGACGAGGTATGGCTCGTCGGCGACGAGTTTAAGCGCTGCCAACTGTCGATAGCCAACTGCCGCCTGTTCAAGGATGTCGACGAGGTGAAGGCTGCCATTGCCGAACAACAGCCTCAAGGTCGCTATATACTAATAAAAGGTAGTAACAGCAACAAACTCTTTCAGCTGCCGGAGTTGCTCTGACGATACGCCTGGCTGCACGAGCCACCGTCGGCACACGCCTGTCGTAACACGTGCTAAGCCCACAGCTCCTGCAACACGCTGAGACTCTTCAACTCAGGAAACTGGGGAATGTGCAACCTGTAGTAGTGCAGCAGCACCTCGGTAATGCGGTTGCGGTCGTGGCGCGAGAGTTGGAACAGGTGCATCGAGAGGAAGTCCATACGCATCAGCGTGTGAATGCGGCGTGCATCGGCTGGCTGCAGAAAGTCGCGATGAAGAGGAGCCGCAGTACAAAAACGCCCCTCGCGCAGGTCGAAGAATAAGTCAGCGTCTGACGGCGCTCCCAACGCTGACCCCTCGCCCCTGACCGCTAAGTTCGGATAAAACCCTAAGAAACGGGACAGACGCATGAGGAACGTCAGGTGAAAGTTGGCATAACCCGACTGCGATATATCAAGCCACTGCATCGAGTCGCTGATGTAAGCAAAGAGCGGCTCGTTCTGCTGTTCGGAACGCAAGGCATGATACAGAAACTCTGCCACAAACAGCGAGATGGCTAGCTTCTCAGGTACGAAAGGAATAGAGGTATAAGGCGTCAGAAGACGCGCATCCTTCAGCTGCTGCAGCTGCACACGCTGACGAAAGTCAAACTCCACCTCCAACAAAGTCATGGGTTGGAAGTACTGCTTCTTCAGCTTCGACTTTGGCGTCTTGGGCAAAGGAACGATGAACGACACACGGCCTGCCGAACGCGTGAACAAGTCGACAATAATGCGTGTCTCACCATACTTCAGCGTATGCAGCACGATGGCTTCCGTCTTTATCAACATGGGCACAAAGGTAGTTATTTTAGACGAAAAGAACAACTTTTTAAGAGAAATATTTGGCTATTTCGAAAATTTGCAGTACCTTTGCACCCGCTTTGGCAAATTGCACAAACCTGCGTTTGCTGAAAAGTAAAAACTTTTGGTCCCTTCGTCTATCGGTTAGGACGAGAGATTTTCATTCTCTAAAGAGGAGTTCGACTCTCCTAGGGACTACCATTAAATCTGTCATCAGCACAGTCAAGTGCTAACCGCAAGGGAACAAGGTGGCAGAGGGTTTGAAAAAACCCGCCCAGGGCTGTCTGCCAGACGTAAGACCCACAAGCTTTAAAGTAAAATTATAATTAAAATTAAAACAACAATGGCAAACCACAAATCATCCCTGAAGAGAATTCGTCAGGACAAGAAAAAAGCTGAACACAACCATTACTATGCTAAGACCATGCGCAACGCCGTTCGTAAGCTGCGCGCCATGACCAACAAGGAAGAGGCTGCCGCCCTGTACCCCAAAGTACAGAAGATGCTGGACAAGTTGGCTAAGAACAACATCATCCACAAGAACAAGGCTGCCAACCTGAAGTCTAGTCTCTGCAACCATATTGCTCAGCTGGGATAGGAATTCATTTTGACAAAACAATAAAAAGACTGCAATTCTTAACAATTTGCAGTCTTTTTTTTGCATTATTTCTTCGTTTAAGTCATAAAAAATTTGTAACTTTGCCGAAAATTTGCAACGGAGCGTTCCCGTCCCTTGCAAACCTTAAAAAGATACACATTAAACAATGGCAGAAGAACTGAACAAAGAAAGCAATTATTCCGCGAGTAATATTCAAGTACTCGAAGGACTGGAAGCTGTGCGCAAACGTCCAGCTATGTACATTGGCGACATTAGCGAGAAGGGACTACATCACCTGGTGAACGAGACCGTCGATAACTCCATCGACGAGGCAATGGCAGGATACTGCACACACATTGAGGTTACTATTAACGAAGACAACTCTATTACGGTGCTGGATAACGGACGCGGTATCCCTGTCGACCAGCACGAGAAGATGCACAAGTCGGCCCTTGAAGTCGTCATGACAGTACTGCATGCCGGCGGTAAGTTCGACAAGGGCTCATACAAAGTGTCTGGCGGTCTGCACGGCGTGGGTGTCAGCTGCGTCAACGCATTGTCTACACACATGCTGTCACAAGTGTTCCGCAACGGACACATCTACCAGCAGGAATACGAAAAGGGTAAACCCCTCTATGACGTCAAGATTGTAGGTGATACCGACAAGACTGGTACACGCCAGCAGTTCTGGCCCGACGGCAGCATTTTCACAACCACAGAATTCAAGTACGACATCATTGCACGCCGCATGCGCGAACTGGCTTATCTGAATGCTGGCATCACCATCACACTGAAGGATATGCGTCCTGACGAGGACGGCAACCTGAAGGAAGAGGTGTTCCACGCCAAGGACGGTCTGAAAGAATTCGTGCGCTACGTCGACCGCCATCGCACTCACCTCTTCGATGACGTCATCTACCTCAAGACCGAGAAGCAGGGAGTACCCATTGAGGTTGCCGTTATGTACAACACGGATTACAGCGAAAACATACACTCTTACGTCAACAACATCAACACCATAGAGGGAGGTACCCATCTGGTAGGTTTCCGCATGGCGCTGACACGTACGCTGAAGAAGTATGCCGATGCTGACCCACAGATTTCAAAGCAGATTGAAAAGGCTAAGATAGAAATTGCAGGTGAAGACTTCCGTGAAGGTCTCTCGGCTGTTATCAGCATCAAGGTGGCTGAGCCGCAGTTTGAGGGACAGACGAAGACGAAGCTGGGCAACTCTGAAGTGGCTGGTGCCGTACAGCAGGCTGTCGGCGAGGCGCTGACAAACTATCTGGAGGAGCATCCTAAGGAAGCCAAGCTGATATGCGAGAAGGTGGTGCTGGCTGCTACCGCACGTATTGCCGCCCGTAAGGCGCGTGAGAGCGTGCAGCGCAAGAACCCAATGACGGGTGGCGGTCTGCCTGGCAAACTGGCTGACTGTTCTAACAAAGACCCCAAGGAGTGTGAGATATTCCTCGTCGAGGGTGACTCCGCAGGCGGTAGCGCCAAGCAGGGTCGTGACCGTCACTTCCAGGCCATCCTGCCACTACGTGGTAAGATTCTGAACGTCGAGAAGGTACAGTGGCACAGGGTGTTCGAAGCTGAGTCGGTCATGAATATCATCCAGTCCATTGGTGTACGCTTTGGTGTGGATGGCGAGGGAGACCGCGAGGCCAACGTCGAAAAACTGCGTTATGACAAGATTATCATCATGACCGATGCCGACGTCGATGGCTCACACATCGACACGCTGATAATGACACTGTTCTATCGCTTCATGCCCAAGGTTATTCAGGAGGGACATCTCTATATCGCCACACCCCCACTCTATAAGTGCACATACAAGAAGTTCTCTGAGTACTGCTACACCGACCAGCAACGCCAGGCCTTCATCGACAAGTACGTTGATGGCGACGAGAATGCTACAGCACTGCATACACAGCGCTACAAAGGTCTGGGCGAGATGAATCCGGAGCAGCTGTGGGAGACGACGATGAATCCTGAGAATCGTCTGCTCAAGCAGGTGACGATTGAGAACGCTGCAGAAGCTGACGAAATCTTCTCAATGCTGATGGGTGATGACGTTGAGCCGCGTCGACAGTTTATCGAGAAGAATGCTACCTACGCCAATATTGACGCATAACATTTAATTAAAAGGAGAGTTTAACTATAGGGTTATTCTCTCCTTTTTTATCCTTACAATATGGCTAAAACAAACCACATCGCAGATATTAGTCTTGAGATAGCACGCCAGCTGAGCGATGCTGAATATATGCCTGAAGGATTAGCACTCAGCAAGCGCATCTCAGAGGCTTCCTTCCCTACGGTACCAGCACGCATGAACTTTATACTGATGGCACTGTGTACACGTGGAACACTGCAATACAGTATTGATACGAACGAACTAATTGTTCAGCCTGGCGACCTGATGTTTATCTCTGAGCGCCATATCGTTGATCATTACATTGCGTCAGCTGACTATGAGTGCTTGAGCATCATGGTTTCTACCAAATTCTATCACGACTTTGTGCAGAACGTGAAGAATGTGTCGTCGCTCTTGCTCTTCTCTATGAATAATCCTGTCATTCGTCTTACACCTTCTGAAATACAGACATACAGCAACTACTACCAGTTTATTCGTGAGAAGATGGCAAACAAGGAACACCCCTACCGCACTGACTTGGTCAAAGCCTTGTTGCTGTCAATGTTCTACGATATGTCTGGCGTCATCTATCGCGTTGAGCAACAAGGACAGAAAGCCCAAACACGTGCCGATGTCTTCTTCGCAGGATTCATACGTCTGCTGGAGCAAAACTTCCGCAAAGAGCGCCGAGTCAGTTGGTATGCTGAACAACTGAACATCACACCAAAATACCTCTCTGAAATCGTCAAGCAAGTGTCTAAACGCACACCTACTGAATGGATAGACAACTACGTAGTGCTGGAATTGCGTGTTCTGTTGAAGAACTCGCCAAAGTCCATTAAGGAACTGACTAAGGAGCTGAACTTCCCCAACCAGTCATTCTTAGGCAAGTATTTCAAGGAACATGTGGGTGTTAGTCCTTCAGAGTTTAGGAGAAACACTTAGCTACCTCACACAGTTCGTCATACCACGCTTGTCCAAACCGACGAATGAGCGGTTCTTTCAAAAAGCGATATACGGGAAGGTTGAGTGCCTTCCCTTTTTCTATGGCATCACGGCAGACACTCCACCTATTATAATTAAGACCTACAAGACCGTTGCCAAAATTCTTTTCGCGAATGGGATACAAGGCACAACTGATGGGTTTGCAGAAGTGCGTCTTTCCGTTGCGATAGGCACGCTCCAAAGCACATAGGCAGTTATCACCCTCATAGCAAGTGAACACACAGTCTTTGCCTCGAACAATGCTTGTTACCAATTCGCCATCTTTATCACTATAAGCTACGCCTTGCTTGTCAATCACACTCTGGGCTGATGCTGACAGATCGCACCAAACGCTGTCCAGCGATGCTTCTATGTCAGCTATTTCATCGATGGTGACAGGAGCACCAGCATCGCCTTCAACACAGCAGATTCCTCGACACTTCTCATAGTCACAGCAGAAACATTCTGTCAGTATTTCGGAGGATATGAGTACGCCTGCGACTTCTAATATAGGTGGTATCTTTTCTCTTGAGTCTTTCATATTACCAACGTATGGGGGGTATTCCGTTTTGTTGCAGATACTGGTTGCAGCGTGAGAACTGGTGCTGACCAAACCAACCGCCGCGATTGGCACTTAACGGCGAGGGATGGACTGACTCCAAAACGAGGTTATGTGCTCTGTCTATCATGGAACTCTTAGAACGGGCGTATCCTCCCCAAAGCATGTATACTAAGTGCGTACGCTCGCTGGCTAAGGCACGTATGGCAGCGTCGGTAAACTGCTGCCAACCTAACCGTGCGTGACTGTTAGCCTGATGAGCACGTACAGTCAGTGTGGCGTTGAGCAGTAAGACGCCTTGTTCTGCCCATCGCGTCAGGTTTCCTGTAGCAGGAATGGGTGTTCCTAGGTCTTGCTCTATCTCCTTAAAGATGTTCTGCAACGAAGGAGGAAAGGGAATGCCATCCTGTACTGAGAAACTCAATCCGTGAGCCTGACCAGGCTCATGATAGGGATCTTGTCCTATAATGACAACTTTTACCTGATTGAAAGGGCAGAGGTCGAAGGCATTGAAAATCAATCGCCCAGGAGGATAACAGGTGCCCATTTGGTATTCTTGCCGAACTTGCTGTGTCAGCTGTTGAAAGTAGGGCTTGTCAAACTCATCCTTCAGGTGTTCTTTCCACGTGGAGTCTATTCTTACTGTCATGCTATTCTTGTTGTTTTTTCTTGTTGCGTGGGTGATGCTGCAGTATTTCCTGTCTGAGGGTTGACATGTCAATATGGGTATAAATCTCTGTGGTTCCTATGCTCTCGTGTCCCAACAGACTCTGTATGACGCGCAGGTCTGCCCCACCCTCCAAGAGTGCTGTGGCAAACGAGTGCCGCAAGGTGTGGGGTGAGATAGTTTTCTGGATGCCTGCCACCTGTGCTTGCTGCTTTATCATGATAAGTATCATCGTACGCGTAAGATGTGCGCCGCGACGGTTTAAGAAAACGAAATCTTCTTCACCAGGCTTAATATTCATCTGCCTGCGTACAGCAAACCACAAGTCTAATTTCTCAATAGCCGTTTTGGAAATAGGTACCAGTCGCTCCTTAGAGCCCTTACCGAAAATGCGCACAAACTTCTCTTTGATATAGAGATTCGAGAGCTTTAGGTTTATCAGCTCTGACACACGCAGACCACAGGAGAAGAGTACCTCGATTATGGCACGATTACGATGACCT
>ERZ842401.529-NODE-529-length-55876-cov-15.366511_pt1 | contig 55876 bp, 46 predicted proteins | sample MGYA00521270_ERZ842401 | MGnify/ENA primary metagenome ERZ842401 (study PRJEB31892, sample SAMEA3878208) | bioreactor metagenome | biome: Moose rumen | place: Sweden | collected 2011-10 | study: EMG produced TPA metagenomics assembly of the PRJEB12797 data set...
CCAAATCTGCGCCCTCTCCCCCTCTGCCTCCGCCCGCTTTGGCATACCCGCTCCCCCCGTATCCGCCAAGATTGGCGGATTGGGTCAATCACCTGACCGACTCACAACCGAGAGATGACCGAGAAAAGAAAACAAAAAATAATCCCTCCGTGGCTTCGGAATCGCACAAATGAGTAAACAACAATAACACTATAATAATGTGAATAAAGAACCCGGATATGTATATATTCTAACCAATCCCAGTTTCCGCGAGGATTGGGTGAAGATTGGCAAAAGCAGTCGCCCCGTAGATATACGGAGCAAAGAACTGGATAATACTGCTGTGCCGCTTCCGTTTGAGATTTTCGCCACAATGAAGACCTCTAAATATAATGAGGTTGAGAAGTTGGTGCATAAAACCATAGACCGACTGACGGATTTGCGTATTCGCCAAAACCGTGAGTTCTTTAACGTACCGCCGCAAATGGCATTGGATATTTTCCGTGACATAGCTACGACCATAGACGATGCAGAGGTTACGCTCTATGATGACAACAAGCCGGTAGTGGAGAAGCAACCGGAACCTCAATCGAAACGGGAAGTCAAACGTGCACGCTTCAAGTTCTCTATGTGCGGAATCAAAATAGGAGAGTTGATAACTTTTGACCCGACGGGCATTATTGTAAAAGTGGCTTCTGACGATTCAATCGAGTACGAAGGACGTATTTACAAACTCTCTCCTTTTGTAGGAACATTTATGCCCGAAGACCACCGCAACGCTTCCGGCGCATACCAAGGCTCTAAATACTTCTCCTACAACGGAAAAGTATTGGACGACATTCGAAAAGAAAACGAACAATTATCCTAAAAAGCTCCGAACCAACAATGCAAAACGAAGACAAGTTATATAAGAAATGTTTTTCGTGGTTGAAAGAAAACGCGAATATTCATTACTTAATGCGTTTTGCATTTCTATTATTTGCTATTGCATACGTATGTTTTGAATTCGGAAATAAATGGCAGCCTCTTTTAAATAAATATATTGTTACGCCTTATCTAAATATTAGTGTTGGTTGGGGAGTGGCATTACTAATCTTATGTACATTAGCAATAGTAGTTTGGGGAATTTATATATGGATAAATAAGACGCGTATTTGTTGGCGACGTAGTATTCCATGTATTATTATCTTCCTGTTTCTATACATATATTTTCGTTTCTTGTGTGGCTCTTATGTGTATCTTCCTTATGACTGGAGTTTAAAATTTGTGGATTGGGGAATGGTTCTGTTTTCCTTGTTCTGGATGAATTTGGTTACTACAGAAATATTTTGCCGTAGTATTGGAAAGAAAAACGAATCAAGTTTTGTTTATGACGGTGCTATAAAGCATAAAGAGCAAGACATACTAGACTACTCTGATAAAGCACAAATAGCTGCGGAGGATCTAAAAAGATTTGATGTCTCTGAACATTCATGGAGTATTGGCGTGACTGGTAAATGGGGATCGGGTAAAACATCATATATAAACCTGATTTTAGAAAATTTGCCGCCCAAAGAATATGATATTATCAAGTTTAATCCTAGAGGTTCAAAAGATGTTTCTACCATTCAAGAAGATGCACTTAATTTGCTTTCGGAAAAATTGAAAGTATATTATATTGGTTTATCCTCATTATTCAAAGATTATATCAATGCGTTGCAATTGATAGATTCGACAGGTTGGATTGAAAAGGCATTTTCTGTATATCGTCATTCTGATGCAGGAAATAAAAAAAATAGACTAAACGAGGCATTGAAGAATCTTCCCAAAAAAGTTGTCTTTGTGATAGATGACTTTGATCGTCTTATGAGAGAAGAGGTAATAGAAGTACTGAAGTTGCTGGATAATAATGCAGATTTCTCCAATATAATTTATATAACGGCTTATGATAAAGATTATGTAGAGAAACAATTTGCAGAAGTCAATGTTTCACAAGACAATTGCTTCTTTGTTGATAAATTTTTCAATGTAGAATGGAATGTTCCACTTCGTTACTATTACAACATTTACAATTATATTATTACTCAATTAGAGAGTATTGTAGATACAACTCAATTTGGCTATGATATATCTGAAATCAGTAGTGCTGGTTTTTATCAGAATATCATCAAGGAACATATTCCTACAATGCGAGATGCCAAACGACTAATCAATTTATTTCAGAGTGATTATCAATCTGTACGCGGTGAGGTGGATGTGATTGACTTTCTGCTCATAACAATAATAAAATATAAATATAGAAGCGAATACACAGCATTATTTAATTACGAATACCTTGTTGCAGGCGCAAATAAAACACTGGCTTTTGAAGAAAAGAAACTAGAAAAAGTTAGTAGCAAAGAGATAATAAAACTGCTTTTTAGTGCATCAGGCACAAGCAATAGACCACGTCGGATATATCAAGAGAATTCGTTTTATAATTACTTTACTGACCACATTGGAAATATGTTGAATTTGCCGCAGTTAGCGTCATTGTTTACAAAAGATCTGTATATTGTGGAGAAATGGATTAAAGTATGGTCTTTGGATAAATCTACTCTTGCCGAGGTGGCTGATTATATTAACTACAGAAAGAAATTTCTTAATTCTCCAGAAAGCATATTTAGATATATTGATGTCGTTCTTCTTTATAATGGTTATGCAAACTCTTCTATATCAAACTTGTATGCAAAGCAAGTAGTCCTTGAAACAGAGCTGTTAAAGGATTATTATGAAGTATATCCTAATGATTTTAACAAAGAGAAACTATACACACATGTTGTTAAATACTTTGAAAAAGAAGAGTTGTTACTAGGGGATATATCGCTACTTCGTGATATGTTTTTGGCGGAAGAAGAGCAGCAGAGCAAGTTAATCATATTAGATAGAGAGGAAATACAGAAAATAATAACTGAACATTTTGAGGATTATACAAAACGTGCAAGTAGCTTTGATGAAAAAGGACTGAATTTATTATATGCTTGCATTGATCATGTGGAGACTTCAACAAGGTATATAATATTAAAGAAATCGTGTTGTGACAAAGGACGACAATTGATAGAAAAATATCCCGCATATTATATTGAACATTTTGTAAGATTATTATATATAAGTTCACATCCCGACTCCAATTCGATAACGTGTGAGCCATTTTGGAAGCAAATTTTTGGCACACCGGAAAAGTTGCGTAAGTTAATTTTCTTAAAGAAGTTAGATGACACTCCCAAAATAAAAAGAGTACGTAATTTCTGGGAATTGTATGCTGCAAACGATTATAATGCAATAGAGTTTATCAATCAAGGTGATGTGCAAAAAATTATTGATAACGATTTGGTGATCCCAATGAGTAAACTGCAGCAATTACGTAAGTGCGAAGCAGAATTAGGAAAGATTCGAGCTACGTCAGACAACAATACTATAAGTGTTAAGTATAAGGAAAAACTTGAATCATTAAAAGAAAAGGTTAAGGCTATAAGTCTTAAAATAGCACTTAAAGTACAACTTTTAAACGATATTGAGCGTATGTTAATAAATATGTAGAATTTATAGCAAAAATCATACAAATTTATGAGAACAGAAGATCAAGTAAGAGACGAAGCCAAGATTATTCTCGGATTTGATGATGGTGAAGCGAATGTACTACAGGGTACTGGACAAATCACTACATTTAACCAATTAGGCTTTTCTGGAAACAGTAATAAGCCTGATGGTTGGTACTTACCCAATGATAAGGGGGAAGTGGCTATTATACTTGAAACAAAGTCAGAAAAAGAAGATCTTTACAAGAAGAAATGGGAGACTGAAATACAAAAGAATATAGCCATCGTTCGTCCAAAATACTCAAAAGTAGTAGGTATACTATACAATGGTTCAGATATTCGTGTATTCAAGAACCAAACGGAAGTTACAGGAATAGCATCTACACTTCAGAATAAAAGTTATTATAAACGGCTCTATTCGGAAGAAAAGATAGACAAACAGCAGATTTACCGTCTGACAAAGCAAATAAATGATACACTGCATACTGAATTTGGAATAAAGAATCTGTATCATCGAATGATCTTTACTGCTTGTGCCTTGGTCGCAAAAAGATATGGCGCAATCTTGGACAAGAATATGTCGTTTCAGGTAATGACAGCTTCTATATTGGACACATTATCTTTGCATTTGAAAGAAGATCAAAGAATTAATGCAAAATTGGAGTTGTTGACAGAAGTCTATTCTGAAATCAAGATGAATAATCCCGATAATCCAAAAGCTATTTCGGATTTTATAGGATGGGTTTCTGCCATCTCAGAATGTGTAAACTCTGACTATTGGAACGGAGAAGATGTAATGGGTATTTTCTTTAATGAGTTTAACCGATATAAAAAGAAGTCAGAATCAGGACAAGTATTTACACCTGATCATATCACATCTTTCATGTATCGCCTCATTGAAGTAAATAAAGATGACCGCGTGTTAGATGCCGCTTGTGGGTCAGGAGCATTTCTTGTCAAGGCCATGTGCAATATGATAAAGGAAGCCGGTGGAGTACATGCGCAAGAAGCAATACAAATCAAAAGGGAACAATTGTTTGGCATTGAATGGGATAGAGAAATATATGCTCTTGCGTGCGCTAATATGCTTATCCACAAAGATGGTAAGACAAACCTCGAACATGCAGATTCGCGCACAAAAGAGGCGTCTGAATGGATAAAATCAAAAGAAATAACAAAAGTTCTGATGAATCCTCCTTTTGAAACAAAATATGGCTGTCTAAAGATAGTTAAAAATGTCCTTGATTCCGTCCCTCAGGGAACGAAATGCGCTTTTATTCTGCCGGATAAGAAGTTGGAGAAAAATATGGTAGATAAAAAGTATGGAAACAAGTTACTCAAAAGCCATACACTTACGACAATTGTTAAGTTTCCAGAAAATCTTTTTGGTCAAGGTGTTACAACTTCTGTATTCGTTTTTATTGCCGGACATCCACAAAACGGACGTGATATTATCGGATATTATATAGCGGAAGATGGACTGGAAACGGTAAAAAACCAAGGTCGACAAGATATCAAGAATCGCTGGCAAGAAAAAGAGGATTATTGGATTCGCGCGATTCAGAATGGAGAGGATGATCAATTTCATACTCGCCAAATCATTCATCCGAATGAACATCTTTCGTATCAAAAACCAGAGAAACCCTTTGAAATATATGAAGAAGATTTCATAAAAACTATGATGGATTACGAACTCTTTCATCAAGGTATAGATGCAAAAGAGTTTGGAGAGAAAATATTGCAGCGAGTCCTTTATAGCAGCCAAATGTCAAAAAGCAATAACGATATTGTCATAACACTAAAAGGTGAATAAAAATATGGAAGGGTGCAAAACTACAAACCGAGAAAAATTTAAGATTGAAGAGTTATTTTCTCTGCAAAAATGCTCATGCAAGGTCGGGAAAAAAGATATAACTGAAAATGGCATTATACCAATATATTCATCTGAGACGACTAATAATGGAATTATTGGATATTGCAATCATGTACCTCATTATGTTGTAGATGCTAATCATCCTATTTATTTAATATTTGGAGATCATACAAAGACTTTTCATGTGGCTGATAAAAGTTTTTGTGTAGCGGATAATGTAAAAGTACTTGTACCAAAATATAATGAGATGAGCAAACGTATCTTATTGTATATTTCCACAATATGGCAGAAGAGTATTCCTAACTTAGGGTATGCAAGACATTGGACAGAAGCAAAAAATGTACAAATTCCTCTTCCTACTATTTCTGATAAAATGCCGGATTGGAATTATATGGAACAATATATGCAAAATGTCGAAGATAAAATTATTGGAGATATAAATTTGATAATCAGTGCTTTCGTTGGAAGGGGAAAGATTGATACGACAACTTGGCGGAGATTCCATTTGTATGATGATGAACTATTTATAATAGATAATGGAACAAAATTGGATAGAGTAAAGATGTCTGAAAATAATCCATCTATCAACTTTGTGGGAAGAGCTAATGCTAATAATGGTGTGACTGCTTGTGTTGATAAAATAGATGGAATTAAACCATATGATGCCGGTTGTTTGACAATTTCATTAGGAGGAGAATATCTTGGCTCTTGTTTCGTACAGGAGAAGCCATTTTATACAAGTCAAAATGTAAATGTATTAATACCGAAACATCCCATGTCAGATTACTGTAAACGGTTTATATCTACAATGATATTTAGAGAAGGACGAATACACTATAAAGCATTTGTCGATGAGTTGAACCGGCATATGCGCAGAGATTTCTCCATATTGTTGCCTGTTACTTCTTCCCATACACCGGATTGGGAGTACATGGAGAAATATATGCAAATGATTGAACAAAAAACGAAAAATGCTTTGTACTATTTGACAAATTAATTATCTTAGGAACTAAAGTATATAAATGGAGAAAAACAGAATATTCAAAGAAAGTAACAATTCTTATTTGCGAAGAATAGAATAATGACATGGAACAACTTATAATATGCAAATTTGATTAAATAATTATTAACAAGCAAAGAAGTAGAGTCAAAACATTATTTATTAGAAAAAACGGAATTTCCGACTTTTCTGGTAAAAAAACAAAAAAAACTTACATTTTAGGTGATAGATTTGGGCTTTATTTTGATTATATATAGAGGGGGTATATTAAATTGAAAATCGAAAGGTAAAAATTGAAAGGTTGAAGTGGCGCGAGAGTGGCTTGAGAGAGGCTGATTGACCGCTAAGTTATCGTGAATAGTTATCGTCTCGTATCCGTTCGAATAAGGATATCGATAAATCGAAAGAAAACAACAAACAAAACAAACAACAATATTAACCAATTATAATTCATTTAACAATGGCAAAAATTGTAACATTAGGCGAGATTATGCTCCGCCTCAGTCCTAACGGTAACGACCGTTTTATCCAGTCAGAAAGCTTCCGCATCATCCCTGGCGGTGGTGAGGCCAATGTGGCTATCAGTTGTGCCAATTACGGTCACGAGGCTTATCTCGTTACCAAACTGCCGAAGCACGAGATCGGTCAGATTGCCGTTAACTCGCTGCGTCGTTATGGCGTAAAGGACGATTATATCGTTCGAGGCGGCGAGCGTATAGGTCTCTATTACGCAGAGACAGGTGCATCAATGCGTCCATCGAAAGTCATCTACGACCGTGCACACTCCGCAATCGCCGAAGCACAACCACAAGATTTTGACTTCGACAAAATCATGGAAGGCGCAGCATGGTTCCACTGGTCAGGTATCACTCCTGCCATCTCCGACAAAGCTGCTGAACTCACCCGTCTCGCTTGCGAGGCTGCCAAACGTCACGGTGTAACTGTCAGTGTGGACCTCAACTTCCGCAAAAAACTGTGGACATCAGAGAAAGCTATCTCTATTATGCGTCCGCTCATGAAGTACGTTGACGTATGTATCGGTAACGAAGAAGATGCTGAGCTGTGTCTCGGCTTCAAACCCGACGCTGACGTGGAAGGTGGTCAAACCGATGCCGCAGGTTACGAAGGTATCTTCCGTCAGATGATGAAGGAGTTCGGCTTCAAGTATGTGGTTTCCACACTGCGCGAATCTTATTCCGCCACCTTCAACGGCTGGAAAGCACTCATCTACAACGGCAAGGAGTTCTATCAGAGCAAACGTTACGAGATCAACCCGATTATCGACCGCGTAGGTGGTGGCGACAGCTTCTCCGGCGGTCTGATCCACGGTATGCTCAAATATCCGGACAACCAAGGTGCTGCTCTTGAGTTCGCAGTGGCTGCTTCCGCACTGAAGCACACTATTAACGGCGACTTCAATCTCGTTTCTGAAGACGAAGTACTCAGCCTCGCAGGTGGAAATGCGAACGGTCGCGTACAGAGATAAATCCGATATATCGATATTTCGACAAATCGATATACCGAAGTTTTTTCAACAAGAAAGGAAAAAAATGGCTAAATTCAATAAATTTCAGGTGATGGCGAAGATTGCCGCTGCACCGATGGTTCCTGTTTTCTATAACAAGGACGTAGAAGTATGTAAGAACGTTATTAAGGCTTGCTACGAAGGTGGCGTGCGTGCGTTCGAGTTCACTAACCGTGGCGACTATGCACACGAAGTATTCGACGAACTCAGTCATTGGGCATTACAGAATTGCCCGGAGTTGGCGCTGGGTGTCGGTAGTGTCGTGGATGCCCCTACTGCTGCATTGTACATCCAGATGGGTGCTAACTTCATAGTGGGTCCGCTGTTCAACAAAGAGGTGGCTGTAGTGTGCAACCGCCGTTGCGTTACCTACTGCCCGGGTTGCATGACTCCGAGTGAAATCGGCTGGGCACAAGAGGCAGGCTGCGACTTTACAAAAGTATTCCCCGCTGATATAGTGGGTCCTGCCTTCGTGAAGGATATGCTGGCTCCTATGCCTTGGTCCACTATCATGGTAACAGGCGGTGTGGCTCCGGAGAAAGAGAACCTTGAGAAATGGTTTGCAGCAGGCGTCTTCTGCGTAGGTATGGGTAGCAAACTCTTCCCTTCCGACAAAGTGAAAGCACAAGACTGGAAGTATGTTACCGACAAGTGCAAAGAGTGTTTCGAAATCATCGCTAATTGTAAAAAATAATCCGATAAATCGTTAAATCGAGATATCGAAATATTGAATCTTTTTAATGAAAAACAACAATGAATGACGTAAAAAAAGTTGTCATGACCAACTGGCGTTGGGTCATGTGTGCGATGCTCTTCTTCGCCACTACCGTCAACTATATGGATCGTCAGGTCCTCTCGTTGACCTTCAAAGAGTTTATTCAGCCTGAGTTTCACTGGACCGATTCCGACTACGGAACGATCACCGGTGTGTTCTCTATCGCGTACGCGATTTTCTGCCTTTTCGCCGGTAAGTTTATCGACTGGATGGGCACGAAGAAGGGCTATCTGATTGCTATCATCGTATGGTCGTTAGGTGCCGTTATGCACGCAGGCTGCGGTTGGGTAACCGAGCAGATTGTTGGCGTTGCTGACAAGGCTGCTTTGCTGAATGCGACCGGTGCGATAGTGAGTTCAATATCCATGGTGAGTGTATGGCTGTTCCTTGCCTGCCGTCTGGTTCTCGGACTGGGTGAGGCGGGTAACTTCCCTGCTGCTATCAAGGTGACCGCTGAGTATTTCCCAAAGAAAGACCGTGCGTTCGCTACCGCTCTGTTCAACGCAGGTGCTTCCGTGGGTGCGCTGGCTGCTCCGGCTACTATTCCTCTGCTGGCTAAGAGCCTCGGTTGGGAATGGGCGTTCATTATCATAGGTGCCCTCGGCTTCATCTGGGCAGGTATCTGGATCTTTGTTTATGACAAACCGGAAGAGTCCAAGCACGTGAATGAGGCTGAGTTGGAGTACATCCACCAAGACGACAAAGATGCTCCGAAGCAAGAAGTGAAGGAAGACAAGCAAATGTCATTCTTGCAAGCATTCCGCTATCGACAGACTTGGTCATTTGCCTTCGGTAAGTTTATGACCGACGGCGTTTGGTGGTTCTTCCTGTTCTGGGCTCCTGCTTATTTCCAAGACCAGTTCGGTATCAAGGCTTCCGACCCGCAAGGCATAGCTCTTATCTTCACCCTTTATGCTATCGTGACGGTTGTTTCGCTGTTTGGCGGTTATCTGCCGAAGATTTTCGTTGAGAAGAAAGGCATGGAGCCGTATGCAGGCCGTATGCGCGCTATGTTGATCTTTGCGTTCTTCCCGATACTTGCGCTGTTTGCACAGCCGCTCGGCGGTGTCTATGGTCCTTGGGCTGTAGCTATCATCATTGGTATTGTGGGTGCTGCTCACCAGAGTTGGAGTGCCAATATCTTCTCTACCACAGGTGATATGTTCCCCAAGTATGCCATTGCCACCATCACTGGTATCGGGGCTATGGCTGGAGGTATAGGCTCCTTCCTTATCAACAAAGGTTCAGGTATGCTCTTTACTCACGCTGAGAAAATGGGTGAGGCGTTCCGCTTTATGGGATTCACAGGCAAACCCGCAGGTTATATGATTGTATTCTGCATCTGCGCCGTGGCTTATCTCATCGGCTGGTGCGTGATGAAAATGCTTGTGCCGAAACACAAACCTATCGAAGATTAATTTAATGATTAACTGATTGACTGAGTAACTGAGGTTTTGAAAAATAATCAATCCTGCAGTTACTCAGTTCTGCAATTCCTCAATTCCTCAAAAAAATGAAACGTAGTCTTAGTTTGGCTGTAGCCCTACTAATGGCAACTACAACACTTTGGCCTGCTACCGGCATCAATTACAACGGTACAGAGCTTGAACTTAATAACGACTTCACACGCACTGAATGTGGAACCTCCTACAAGAAAGTGATGAAGGAAGTGAGCGGTATGGCTTGCTCGCGCGAGACACCGGGATATATCTGGATACACGGCGACGAGAATACCGATGAAGACAAGAAGATAGTGGCAATCAAGCCTGACGGCACATTGGCCATGACAGTTAATATCTCCAATGACCCGGGGCGTGACGATTGGGAAGATATAGCCACCGGTATGTATGGAGGAAAAAACTACGTGTTCATAGGCGCCTTTGGAGATAATGATCTTGAATACAAAGATACATACTATATCTACTTCTTTGAGGAGCCACAGATAACAACTTCCACCACGCAAACCATCTCTGTGCAGTCCATTCGTTTCGGTTATCCTGACGAAGCCGCACACAACACAGAAACACTTATGTATGACAATATAGAACGCACTTTCTATATTGCCGACAAAGTTGAGAATGGTGTATGCACACTCTATAGTCTGCCCTTCCGTACCGACTATGGTTCTGGCATACAAACACTAACCAAAGTATGCGAGTTGGGTAATGGAAGTAAGTTTAATTTTCTCACTGCTGGCGATATCACTCCCGATGGTCAATGGATGGCTATCAAAAGTAAAAAGTATCTGCTGCTATGGGAACGGCAAGGTGGCGAGAGTTTGAGTAATACTGTCAAGCGAACGCCGGTGCAAGTAGCTGCTTATGAGGAAGAGGCACAAGGAGAATCGCTCGCCTGGGAAGATTACTCCACCTTCTATACCACCTCCGACCAGAAAAAAGATATACCGATATATAAATATACTCGTCCTATTGACTATTCAAAAGCCATCCTGACCGGTATATATGTAAATGATGAACCACTTGCCGACTTCAATATAAACCAATTCACCTACGATGTAGTATTGCCATACGGCACTCTCTCATTGCCTGTAGTTTCTGCCACCGCTGGCAATGAAGCTGAAGTTAGCATTATGCAAGTATCTTCATTACCCGGTACTGCCACTGTGGTCTGCACCTCTAAGGATGGTTCTTCCTCAGTGACTTATACCATCTCTTTCACTGTTTCCGCCACACCCTCTACTGATGCCACTCTCCGTAGTCTGAGTGTCAATGGCTCACTCGTTAGCGGTTTCAATGCCGGTATATATAGCTACGATGTTACTATCGCATATTTGGATGAACTGCCTGTAGTGAGCGCAGTGACAAACGATGCAACGGCCACTGTTGATATCACGCAAGTGACAGAGGTCAACAGAACATCCCCCACGACAGCCACCGTGCTTGTTACCGCTCAAGATGGCCATACTAAGCTTACTTATACAATCTCCTTCCTCCGTGCCGATGCAATTCGCGAGTTCTATCAGATAACAATGAGCAATGGCTATAATGCCTATATCAAGGAAGGCGAGACCACTATCCACGCATTCTATCTGAATGGAACAGAACAATCCACTATCAAGAACTGCTCTCTTAGCGAAGGGGCAACATGGCTGCAAAACGGCAATACGGTACGTCTTACCGGAGCAGACGGAGAGTACACGTCTTATGCGCTTGATGTGCAACCGGTTCAGCCTGTTGCGTTTACGGAGGATGAAATTGTCTTCGACGGATCCGAACAATGGGTGAAAGGTGCTTACGGATGGGACGAAACGAAGAATTGGAAATTCTCTAAGACAGATACCGACCATAGCCGCGAAATGGCGGGTAAGACACACATAGAACTCTTCCTTCCTGCATGCGATACGGTTATACTCAAATCTATGGAGTCAAAGGAACGCGAAGTTCGTATCTATGTCAACGGAGTTCAAGTTGGTAACACAATCAAACTATTAATCAACGGTACTAAAGTTCCGGTTCGTCAATCGTCAGCCTTTATGCTTACGGTGGCCTCTGCTCAGAGTAGCGGTGACGGAGGTGTCAAGGCTATACAGATGATACGCAGTGCCGACCATCCCACAGCAATAGATAATATCTATTCAGATGGTGAAGGTCAGAAGATTCTCCTCAACGGACAACTGCTTATCCTTCATGAGGGTAAACTATATAACTTATTAGGCATGCCTATTGCCCGATAGACAAACCATGCGATATACACAAGTCTATACCGATGCACTCCACTTCCCTTCTCTTTATGGAGAGGGGAAGCGGAGAGTGCATTTTTTGTGTTTGCTGCTCTGTTGGATTCCTCTGTCGCTTTTTGGCGCAGGCGATACCTTGCGTGTACTCTGCATTGGTAACAGTTTCTCCATTGATGCCGTTGAACAGGAACTATTGCCTTTGGCTGAAGCAGAAGGCATACCTTTGAGGGTTGGCAACCTCTATATCGCAGGATGCTCTCTTCGGCAGCATGCGGCTAATGCGCAAGATGCTCATGATGCCTATTCTTATAGAGAGTTATACGGCACGATACGTTTACAGACCGATAGCGTCAGCCTCCGTCATGCACTGCAAGCAGAACCATGGGATGTCATTACTATGCAACAAGCTTCACATGACAGCGGTTTGTGGGATACATACGCACCTTTCCTGCAAATAATTATTGATACAGTTCGTTCCTATTGTCCGCATGCCCGATTGGCATGGCATCAAACCTGGGCGTATGAGACTACAGCCACCCATCCTGGTTTTGCCAATTACAACTATGACCAAACACAGATGTATCATGCCATCTGTGCTTGTGCTGATAGCGTTATGAAGTATTATCCTTTTGATATCCTTATTCCCACGGGCGATGCAGTTCAATGGTACAGAGAACAGTGTCAAACAACTTCATACGCCTATAGACGTTATCAAGCGGCACCTGTCACTCGTGATGGTTTCCATTTGAGTTTTGAATATGGTCGTTATATGGCTGCCTGTGTATGGCTGGAATCGCTCACGGGTAAACGGGTTCATCGTCATAACTGTCTGACGATTACTTACTATGGTTATCCCGACAAAACCACAGGTTGTTATTCGTCCGTCCCTTCCCGTTCTGTCCGTTCTGCTTGCACGGAGCGCCGTTGTCGCCGCACCGCACATAGGTCAGTCTCGTTCTGAGAAACCTACTTGCGTTTCAATCCGCGAAACTGTTAATAAACTGGCAGATATAATGTATCTGCCTCGTTGCAGTTTAGGGATTAAACAAAACATCTGCAGAAAAAAAAACATCTACAGAGAAAGAGGACATAATAATTACCCGATGGCGGAATATAAGTAAAAAATTTGGCAATTTTTCCACTCGAAAATCACTCCGATTTTTCCCCCAAAAAGTGCGCCTTTTTAGCGGACATGTAGCGGACATACAGCGGACATCGTGCATACTTTGAGGTATAACATCCTTATTCCGTGTACATTATAAGCACAAAAATGGTCATTTTTACCCTATTTCTGCAATGAGTTCACCCAAAAAAATTTGGCAATTTTTCCACAACTAATTATCCCCTTACTGTCGTCGCATGACGGATGAGTACCATCCATTCTGTCAATAGGGTAAGGGCACTGAAAATAAACCTGTTGGGGAAATTATGTATGGGCTATTAATTCCGCCAAGGGGTTAATAATAACGTCTTCTTACATCTGTCGGTTGACAGAGTAATCAAGTAGGGTGGAAAGAGAGCGAATAAGACTGTCTTGAAGGGTGGAGTGCTGCGGACGGATGACGTTTTGGAGTGCTTCCGCGGCTTTTTGACGATGTTCTTCCATACGGCGCCGAGCATAGCGAATACCATCGTAGCGCAACACAAATGAGCGAATGTCTTGCTCATCTTGTTCCTGCATGTTTTCTCGGCACAAAGACAATATATGGCGCGATTCATCCTGAGGAGCTCGCTGGAGGGAGACAAGCAGCGGAAGCGTAATCTTCCGCTCGCGTGCATCCTGCATCGTGGGTTTACCCAATTCTTCCGAGTCAGAGAAATCGAGCAGGTCGTCCTGCATCTGAAAACAAATACCGAGTTGCTCTCCATAGGTGGAGAGAGCAGTGAATTGTCGCATGGTGGCTCCTGCCGAGACGGCTCCAGCTTCGGCACAAGCAGCAAAAAGTCGGGCTGTCTTGCGGGTGATAATATCGAAATACTGCTTCTCCGTGATGAGTTGGGAGGGGGTGGTGGCGGAATTGACATACCCCATTTGCATCAGTTCGCCTCCAGAGAGTGCCTTACCCATGTCTGACACAATACCTAATATCTGCACATTGCGGAGAGAGGATATGATTTCTATCACTTTGGAAAGCAGAAAGTCCCCAACGAGAATCGCTACGCGGTTGGAAAACTGCCTTTGTATCGCCGGTTGACCGCGGCGGAAGTCGCTGTCATCCACTACATCGTCGTGAATGAGCGAAGCCGTGTGCAATAGTTCAAGAGCTACTGCCGTGCGGATGGTCTTGTTATTGACTTCACCTGCTAATTTAGCTGAGAGAAGGACAAGCAAAGGACGCAACTGCTTGCCGCGACGGGAGGATAATACGGACAATACCTCATGTAACAGGCTGTTGTCGGTCTGCAGAGAGGCTTCAAACTCGCGCTGAAACAAGGCAAATTCATCGCGTATCGGGGCTACTATTTGTTCGTATGATGTCAATTTGTTTAAGTTATACTGATGGAACGAATGGACATCGTCCCTACATTATTCACTCTGCATTATTTTTTCTATCTGTTGCTCAATGTCAAGGGCTATTTGTTGCCGCAGAGTATCGTCGCTGACAGCGTTTAATACGTCTTGGGCAAAGGCATTGATGAGCATCATTCGGGCTTGTGAACGAGTAAGACCACGTTGTTGCATGTAAAACAAGGCAGACTCGTCCAATTGTCCGGTAGAGGCACCATGGGAGGCTTTTACGTCGTCGGCATAAATCTCAAGTTGGGGCAATGTGCGCATGCGGGCTGTCGTGGACAGGAGCAGGTTGCGGTTGGTCTGCTCGGCAGAGGTCTGTTGCGCATCCTGAACGATCTTCAATCGGCCCTCAAAATAGCCTTCCGCTTGGTCGCCAAGAATATATTTGAACAACTGTCGGGAGGTACCTTTGCCTACGGCATGAACAACATGGGTAATATTACTGATATGCTGATTGCCGCTGCCGATGATGAGCCCGTTGATTTCTGTAGTGCAGTTCTCACCCCTCTGTTCCACTAAGATATGGTTCTCACTGCTGAAATTCTTCCAATGAAACAAATGCAAACGAAGTGTAGAACCCGCTTCTTGAAGAATATGCAGGTCTAAATTCTGCTCGTTGAGCAATATTTGCTCCAGCGTTTCGTCCTTATGTAGTACAACTTGTTTCACTGCTTTATAGAAGAATAGAATCTATCTCCATTGATTTGTTTATGTTATTTGTGCTCCTACAGCTCACCAAACCCCTTCTCATCTATCTCTTTGGCGAGTTCGGCTCCGCCGGAGCGTACTATCTTGCCATTGACAAGTATATGTACGAAGTCAGGACGGATATATTCAAGCAAACGCTCGTAGTGGGTGATAACGATGGCGGCGGTGTCGGGCTTGCGTATCTTCTGAAAACCTTCTGCAACGATACGAAGTGCATCTACATCCAAACCCGAATCGGTCTCGTCAAGGATGGCGAGCGAGGGCTCCAGCATGGCCATCTGAAACACTTCGTTCTTCTTCTTCTCGCCGCCGGAAAAACCTTCGTTGACGGCACGGTTCTGCATCTTGCCTGTGATGCCAAGCAAAGTTTCTTTCTCGCGTTTCAGTTTCAAAAACTCAGTAGCGCTGAGCGGCTCTTTGCCTTCATACTGCCGCTTCTCATTGACTGCCGTACGCATGAAGTTCACCATACTCACACCCGGTATCTCCACAGGATATTGAAAAGAGAGAAAAAGTCCTTCTCGGGCACGTTGCTCAGGAGGCATCGCAAGTAAATCCTTACCGCGAAAACTGACCTTGCCCTCGGTTACTTGATAGGCAGGGTTACCGGTGAGAACGGCACTCAGTGTGGACTTGCCGGCTCCGTTAGGACCCATGATGGCATGTATCTCACCGGGGCGGATACTGAGATCAATGCCTTTGAGAATTTCTTTGTCGCCTACTGAGGCGTGCAGATTGGTTATGCTTAGCATAGATGATTCCTGATTATTGAGTGATAGTGGTTAATACTACTTTGCCGACAGCATCCAAGGTGGCGGGAGCAATGTTGCGCATGTCATCATAACGGGTATGCCACCAATGCGGGAAACCTGTCTCTGACTGAGTGTCGTAGTGAATGATATCCACGCACGGGATGCCGGCTATCGAGTTGATATAATAGTGGTCGTCGGTGATGGGGTAGGCGAGAGTCTCTTTGAAGTATTGGGTGTATCCGAGTCGTTGCGCATTACGCCATATCTTTTCCACCTGTGGCTCAGCATACTGCATGGAGAAATATTCCTTCGGGAAAACCGCATCAGGGGCGCCTACCATATCAAGCACAATGCCATATTGATATTGTTTCTGTTCCAATAGGTGCATCTTGGCCCATAGTTGAGAACCTAAACACCACGTGTCCTCTTTCTGCTGACCGGTGTAGAAATCGGGAGTCCCCATATCTTCGCAATCAAATAATACAATATCCACGGCAGGGGGATTCTCTTGAAGTCCTAATTGACGGGCTATCTCAAGCAGGATGCCCACACCGCTGGCTCCGTCATTAGCACCCAAAACGGCTGCTTGACGGTCTTCGTACAATTCTTCTTGGTCAGCCCAAGGACGAGAGTCCCAATGGGCAGCCAGCAATACTTTTTTCTTATTGGAGTCAGCCCCAAAGTGTCCTATAATATTGACAATGGGTTGCGCGTCGCCTTTGTAGTCAGGAAGTTGACCCTGTTCTATCTCTACAATGGCACCCGACATCTCCAGTTGACGGCGCAAATAAGCGGCACAGTCGCGATGGGATCCGCTACCCGGCACTCTGGCTCCGAAGGCAACCTGTTCTGATATATATCGGTAGGCTGAATCAGCTGAAAAACTGATGTCGGCGTAGGCTGTTTGTTGTGGCTGCTTGGACTTGCAACTGAGAAATAAAACAGATAGCAGGCTGCAGAGAAGAACCGATGAATAGTGGGAAAAACGCATTATTTGTTTGGGTTGAATTCAGAGATGGAACGGTGCTCCTGTATTGCCATAATAGTGTCTGCAAATGGTTTGGCTACCGAGAGAATCTTCACTTTCGGGCAGCGAGACGAATCAAAGGGCAACGTGTCGGTGAAAACCAGTTCTTGCAGCGAGCTATTCATTACTTTCTCACAGGCATTGCCTGACATCACACCATGACTTACTACAGCTCTGACTGAAGTGGCTCCTTCTGTTATCATCAAGTCGGCTGCTTTACTCAATGTGCCTGCCGTGTCGGCAATATCATCAATGATAACCACATCTTTGCCTTTCACATCACCCAAAATACGCATCTCTGCTATCTCGTTAGCTTTAGCCCGATTCTTATAGCACATCACCATCGGAGCTTGCAAACGGGTGGCAAACTTGGCTGCACGCTTCGAGCCGCCTTCATCAGGAGAAGCAATGATGAGATTTCTCAGGTGCAGACCCTGAATATAGTCGGCAAACGTGTTCAAACCATAGAGGTGGTCAACGGGTATATCGAAAAAACCTTGTATCTGCTCGGCATGAAGGTCAAGCGTGATAATACGGTCGCAACCTGCCACTTGAAGCATGTTGGCTATCAGTTTGGCACCAATGGAAACGCGAGGTTTGTCTTTCCTGTCCTGACGAGCCCAACCGAAATACGGGATGACGGCTATCACTGTGCTGGCACTGGCACGACGGGCTGCATCTATCATAAGCAAAAGCTCCATAAGATTGTCGGCACTCGGACAGGTGGGCTGGACAAGATATACGGACTGACCCCGAACGGAGTCCTCAAACTCGGCTGCATACTCTCCGTCCGAGAAATGCTCTATCTTGACACTACTGAGCTCACAACCGAGTTGCTCACAAATCTCTTGCGCTAAACGTCGGCCGTGGCTGCCGGCAAATACCTTGAAACGAAGTGACTCCTCTATCATAACCTTGCAGAATTTAGGGTGATAAACCTGTTTCGGAATCGGGAAAGAAAAACATCCCTTTTCGACTGCAAAAGTACACATTTTTTTCAATATATACAACAACCTGTTAAAATCCTATCGATGAATCATAAAAAATGAATCATAAGATGAATTATAGATGAATTATAAGAAGAATTTAGATGAATTATAAGATGAATTTAGATGAATTATAAGATGAATCATTATAAGACAAATCATTACTACGCAACCCCTGCCTTCCGCCACCAAATAAATATTTCTACGGCTATCAACACTATCTACATCAATTATACATCGGTTCTGCAGTACCTTTTCTGCGCCTAAACACGATAGATATACGATAGATACACGATAGATATACGTTAGATACACGTTAGATAAACGATAAATTCTGCGGACTTCGTAATGAGGTTCAAGACATTTAATTTGAGATAATAGAAATTAAATGACAAATTTCTTGCACAAATGAAAAATAATGCCTACCTTTGCAGTCCGATTGGTTGTTTTGAAGAGCAAAAAGAAAGGATTAGTGATGAAAAAGTTACTTTTTGTTATTATGTTATTAGGGCTGACAATGGCTTCTGCTGTGGCTGCTCCTGTATCCAAAGATAAAGCCATGTCGCTCGCTAAGAGTGTGCTGGTGGCTAATAACATAAAGTCAGAACCTTCAGGGTTGAGAAAAGCAAAAGCAGCCCAGAGTATTCAAGTGAGAGAAATTTCACTTCGTCCGGAACTCTCTAAGTTGTATATGTTCGCTACGGAGGATGCTGCCATACTGATGGCGGCAGACGACAGGGTAAGACCCGTGTTGGCATATCTCGACCATGCCGTGCCTCAGGATGTACAAATGCCCGACAACCTGAAAAACTGGCTGCGCGGTTATCAGCGTGAGATAGAATGGGCTATTGAGAATAACTGCTACTCTGCTGAGGCGGCTCAAGAGTGGGCGGCACTAACTAATGCCTCCATGGCGGCCGCAGATGTGGTTGTCGCTCCTCTGATGGGCACAACATGGGATCAAGGAAACCCTTATAACTTGTTGATTCCGAATAAATATCCTACCGGCTGTGTGGCAACTGCCATGGCACAAGTGATGCGCTATTGGGAGTTCCCTAAAAAAGGTTTAGGCTCGCATAGCTATGAGCAGGGAAACAAAACCTTATCTGCCGATTTTGAGGCAACTACCTATGATTGGGAGAATATGCCGATGTCGCTTTCTTCCGGCAATACAGCAGAAGAAAAAAATGCAGTAGCTACACTCATGCTTCATTGCGGAATTGCTTCCGAGATGAGTTATGGCAGGGATGGCAGCGGAACCTATGTGATAGAAGATTATAGCCGGAAAGGATATGATTGTGCCGAGTATGCCTTGAAAACATATTTTGGCTACAATCCTGCTATGAAAGGCAAACTGCGTGACTATAAAATGGATGAATACGGCAATGAACTCGGGCGTTATACGGATGAGGAATGGACTGCAATGGTAAAAGAAGAACTCCTCCAAGGCCGACCGTTGCTCTATTCAGGCTTCGGGGATGATTTTGATGGTGGCCATGCTTTCGTTTGCGATGGGTTCGATGCTGACAACAAATTCCATTTCAATTGGGGATGGAGCGGCTATTATGACGGCTACTTCCGCCTGAATTCCCTGACCCTCTCAGGTGTAGGTACCGGAGGCGGGAGCGGCAACTTCAATACGCTGCAACACGCACTCTTCGGCGTGGAACCGGATGTGATAGATGAATTGACTGATGGGGTGTATGACGTGCAGATGGGGACACGCCTCTCGTTGTCGGAATCAAGGGTCGAATTTACAAAGACCGCTAACTATAAACTGGCAGTTTCTGCAATGCTGAAAAATTACGGTGAATTGGACTATACCGGTTCATTATGCCTTATCATTGCCAACGAAAATGGAACGTTTGCGGATACCGTTTATTTGGATACCCGTACTATTGAATCCGCTCATCGCTACATGCTGAATGAAAGTTATACCGTCAATCAGTTGCTGATGCCCGGAATCTATACTTTCTCACTCTATTATTTTGATACCGACAAGTTTAATTATATTCCCGTAGGCGACAAAAATTATGACGCCGTTGCCACCTTGGATGTGTACTATACCAGTGACGTGTTGGATGTCGTTTCTGCTATCGAACTTGACGCAGAGGATGATACAATCCGAGTTGACACCGCTTTGCAGTTGACTACGCGTATTCAAAATCTGCATTCACAACCTTATAAGGGAAAAGTGCGTTTCCTGCTCGTTAGTTTGGATATGACAGCAGTCGCACAGGTATTCCCGGAAGTGGATTTGTCTGTCGGTGTACCTACTAACGATAGCATTGATATAGTATGCTCCGACCTCATAACTGCACCCGTCGGAGACTACATCTTGGCATTGCAATACCAAAGCGGCACAACATGGCTGTTGGCAGGGAGCCGCAGTCACTTCAATCCGGTTAAGGTAACGGTAGGTGAGAAAAAGACGGTTGTGAATGCTGTTGACAACTTGTCGGCTAATGTCGCAATCTTCCCTAACCCTGCCACTGAATGGTTGAACATTACAACGTCGGATGCCTGCCGGATGCGGATGATGACTCTGACAGGTCAGACGGTATTGAGCACTTCTCTCACCACAGGCGAAAACCGGCTCTCTGTTTCTGCTCTTCCTAAGGGAGTTTATCTTCTGCAACTGCTTGGCGACAAAAATACCTCAACCCGTAGATTGATTGTGGAATAAATAGCTAAAGATAAAAAACAACAAAGGCATCGCTTAGCGATGCCTTTGTTGTTTTTTTTGTATGCTATGCTTAGATGATTCCTTGCTCAAGCATGGCGGTTGCCACCTTCATGAATCCTGCAATGTTGGCACCTTTCACATAGTCAACACTGCCATCCGGCTGTGTTCCGTGCTGGACGCATTGCTCGTGAATGGATTGCATGATATGATGAAGCCGGTCGTCCACTTCTTTTGCTGTCCAGTTGAGGTGTTGGGCGTTCTGCGTCATCTCCAGTCCTGAAGTGGCTACGCCGCCGGCATTGACAGCTTTGCCGGGTGCAAACAGAACACCGTTATGCTGGAAGAAATGGATGGCTTCAGGTTGGCAACCCATATTGCTTACTTCGCAGCAGCACCAGCATCCGTTTTTCTTCAACTCTCTGGCATCTTCTTCCGAGAGTTCGTTCTGGAAAGCACAAGGAAGAGCAATGTCGCAGGGAATCGACCACGCTTTCTTGCCCGCTGTGAATACGGCTTTGTCGGGGAAACGGTCTGCCATATCCTGCACTTTGTTGCGGTTGGAAGAACGCATGACAAGCATATAGTCAATCATATCGTGAGTGATGCCGTCTTTGATCTCGCATACTCCGTCAGGACCCGATATGGCAACCACTTTGGCTCCAAGCTCGGTGGCTTTCGTGGCGGCACCCCATGCAACATTGCCGAAACCCGAAATGGCAATGCGTTTGCCTGCCAAACCCTTGCCTGCTTTGTCAAGTAGATGCTGGGTGAAGTAGAGTGCTCCGAAACCCGTCGCTTCAGGACGGAGAATGGAGCCGCCCCATGTCATACCTTTACCGGTAAGTACTCCGGTGTGGTATTCGCGTGCCAGTTTCTGATACATACCGTTAAGAAAACCTATCTCTCTGCCGCCAACGCCTACATCGCCGGCAGGAATATCCTGGTCGGGACCGATGCAACGCCATAGCTCCAGCATGAAGGCTTGGCAGAAACGCATGATTTCCGCATCGGACTTACCCACGGGGTCGAAGTCGCTACCACCTTTGGCGCCACCCATCGGAAGAGTGGTAAGTGCATTTTTGAAAGTCTGCTCAAACCCCAAGAACTTGAGCATGGAGGGAGAAACAGCTCGGTGAAAACGCAGACCGCCTTTGTAGGGACCAATAGCGGAGTTGAACTGCACACGATAACCGAGATTGGTCTGCACTTTTCCTTGGTCGTCCACCCAAGTGACACGGAAGGTAAAGATGCGGTCGGGTTCTACCATCCGTTCAATGATTTTGGCCTCTTCAAACTCAGGATGTTGGTTGTAGGTCTCTTCAATAGACTCTAAAACTTCTTGTACTGCCTGGAGATATTCGGCTTCTCCGGGATGCTTGGCAGCCAATTGCTGCATGATGACTTGTGTTTTCATAATGATATATATTTAATTGTTAAATCTCCGTTCTTTAATTAAACTCTGAGTTCCTCAATGAGTATCTTCCATATTTAGTCTCTTCCCCCAATTAGTCTCTCACCCCCCCCAATTAGTCTCTTCCTCATTTCTTCAGTGTGACGAAGAAGGTGGTTCCTTTTTCGGAAGTGGTGAAGCGGATGGTGCCTCCGCTGCTTTCTACAATATTCTTTGAGATGGCGAGTCCGAGTCCCATTCCGGTGGATTTAGTGGTGAAATTCGGGCTGAAAATCTTGTTTTGTATGTCTTTGGGGATGCCGGGACCATTGTCAGAGACGCTAATCTCCACCTCATGCTCAAGGTCTTTCAGAATGACGATGATGTCGCCGTTTTCCTTATTTTCAATGGCTTGCAGCGCGTTTTTTATCAGATTGTTGAACACTTGTGATATCTGTTCGTTGTCGGCTTGTGCCATTATGCCTTCCGCCGCTCCGATATATCGGATGGGAACGGCTGCTGTGTTGTTCCGGAACAGACTGATGACAGAGGTGAGTCGCGCTGCAATATCTACTTGTGTAGTTATCACCTCCGGCATTTTGGCAAACTGTGAGAACGACTGGGCTATACGCGAGAGATTGTCAATCTGTTCTATCAACAGATTGGTGGAACGCTCGAAGTACTCGTCAAAGCGGTCTTGGGAGACTTGCTTGGTACGCCTGAGTTGTTGTATGGTGAGTTTCATGGGGGTGAGCGGGTTGTTGATTTCGTGTGCTATCTGCCGCGCCATCGTTCTCCATGCTCCCTCCCTTTCCGACACTGCCAGTTTGGCTGACGATAGCTCAAGCTCATCCACCATCTGGTTGTATCTGGCTACCAATTCTCCGATTTCATCATTGTTGTTATAGACAAGGTGATTGTCTTGATAGCCTATTTTGAAGTGTTTCATCTTCTCCGACAAAGCAGATAAAGGTCGGGTCAATGTCTTCATGATGAAGAAACTGACGATGAAAGAAAGGATAAGAATAATAAGGTTAGGCGGCAGAAGTTGGGCAAGGAATCGGTCCACTTCCTGACTTACCTCATCTGCAGAGATGAAAAGCGGCACTGCAATGTATCCTATTTGCACGAAGTTGCCGTTAAAGAACTCGGTATAGGACGCCAAATAACGCAGGTCACCAATCTTCTCGTGTTGAATGCGTGTGGCTTGTTTGGAGAAAAACGGGTCAGGGGCAATATGACGTGAGATAAGCCCTTTCTCAAAGAGCAGAGGCGTACTGCTTCCTATCAAATTACCGCTCAAGTCGTACACTTGAATATCGGTTTCATAAGTGATACTCAAGTCGCGCAGGTCTATATTCATACCCGATGTATTCTTCTCTGACAGGTCAATATTCCAGAAGTAGGCATCTTGCAATGCTTTCTGTATATAGACGGTTTTGCGTTGCAGAATCTGCTGTTGTTGCTCTTGATAGCGCCGCCTCATGTATAGTGTGGAAACGGTGAAGATATAGACAGAAGCTAACAGAATGAGTGAATTTATGACATAGAAAACTTTGGTAGTGAGCCGCATGTTTCTAAATCCATTGGCTCTAATCAGTCCGACAATGCCAAGAATGATAATCAGCACGTAGAGCAGTATCTCCAACAGGAAATAGAGTCTTACATGGGAAATACTTCTCGGTTGCTTGTCATCGGTGGTGAGCAGTGCCTGATAAGAGAAGGACTCTGCCAGACGTGTCTGCTCCATGGGAGGCTGATTTTCTTTTTTAACGGGAGCAATGGAAAAGAGATAGTGACCGTCAATAGAGTTGACGGGATAGGAGTCAGGCTGTTTGATAACGTTTATCTCGTTGTTTTCCGAACCGCGGAAGGGGGAGATATAGGTGTTACGCAGTTGTTTGTTTTCGAAAGGATAGGAATAGCGGATGGGAATGATGGTGAGAAGGTTGTAGGGGGCGCTGAAGGTCCACCGGCATATACAGTGTGCATTGCTGAAACGCTGATAGTACCAGGTGTCGTATTTATAGATAAATACTTCATCGCCCGCTAACCAATTGTCAGACCAATACACCATTCCTTGACGGTCGAAGACAAAGAACAAAATGGAGGGTTCTTCTCGCGTGATAAGTAGCAGAGAGTCGAAAGAGTTACCGTGCAATGCGGCTGATACCTGCTTGGAGAGCTCCATGGCGCGCAGTTGTTCGCTTTGCAGTGTTTGCTGCAACCTACGGCTTTCCTGTTTGGGTGAATGGCAAGAAGTGAAGCAGAAAAGTGCAAAAACAATATATATAAACAACTTGCGCATAGCAGTCTATGCTATATTTTCTACAAGAGCTATGGCTTTATCTCCTAAGGCAGATTTCCGTTCTATGTGTGCCAGTATCTCCTGTACGGTGGCATTGCTCTCGAAGGTACCTCTCACATTCTCGAAGTCGCGTAAACGTTGTTGCTGGTCGCCGTCAATACCGAACCCTGTTTGTGCGTTGAGATTGAACTCTTTCTTGGCATCTTCGTAAATCATACGGTCAAGCCCGATTACGGCCTCCTTCCAGGCTGTTATAGCCTGAATAATTTGGTCTTTGCTGACTTCTTTGTAAGAGCAACCCCATACCTTTTCCAGATGTTCCAGCGCCCATGTCCATTCGTAAGAATAGTAGTTGCGATGAATATCTTCAAAACACTGCTGAATGTCTTTCAAATGCTTGAGCGTGCCGTCTTCTATATGGTCTAAAAGATTGGATATTTCAGTCTTTGGGGTGATGAGACTGCCACAGTCAATCCATTCGCCGCTTCCAACGGCGGTGTCGGGAGCCAATGCTTGACGCAACTCTTGCAGATTGCTGAAACGGGCTTTCTCAAGACGGGAGATGAGCGAGTTCCCAAGGAATTTGGTAATTCCGATGGTGTATAATTTCAGTCCGTTGCGCAGAGAAGAAGCACGTATTTTGCAGTTGTTGTAGCAGTATTCCTCGGTAGTGAGACCACTCATTTGCTGAATCTGTTGCAGTACTTCTCTGCCTCGCCACATTTTTTGGATAGTATAGGGAGAGAGAAGGTTGAAGTTGATTTGGTCAATTTTCTTCGGGTCTTTTCTGTTGTCACGTTTCGGCCATTTTTGTGCATCGCGGATGGTGCCGACACTCTTGAGATTGACAGCAGGAACAAGATAACTTTCCGTGGCGTTCTCAATGAGATAAGAGAAAGGCAGTTCGCTGGTGTCAGAGTGCTTGGTGTGTCGCCCCATAACAAGTGTGAAAGCACCTATTTTCGCAGGCCAGAGAATGTAGGAGTCGGAGGTGGTTTTTGCGCCTCTCTCTGCCACTCCTTGATGGATAGGCCCGAGTTTGTACATGTGATTTGACTGGTTACTTCCCGAGCCTGCATTCAGGAAGGAAAACATGCCGGCGATAAGCAGTGTGGATTTGTGGTGGGTGACGGTGTAAGGTCCGGCAAAGATGGCTGTTGCCTCTCCGTGCATACCTTGGCAGTTGCTAAAGAAGAGTGAATCAAGTGCAGAATAGTGTTTGCCGAAGACGCAACCTTGACCTACGAAACAACACGAGATAAGGGTACTATCGGAGATTTCCACACCGGAGGAGATGATGAAGTCGTTACATTTGACCCCCGAGCCTAACTTCACCGGAGCCGATTCGTTGGAGTTGATGGAGCCGTTTTTCAGGACACTGACTCCAATGATTCGCGCTGCATCGCCGATACGTACATTCTTGATGGTGCCACAGTTGAGGATACGCACACCTTTGCCTATATAGCCCATGTCCGACTCTTGTTTGTCAGCGTAGTCGTCAATCATTTGGTTGAGTAGTTGCATTGCTTTGCTACGGTGTCGGTATAGCGTCATGATGTATGCCAAGTGAGCTGACAGATGATCGTAGATAGGTATTTCTCGCCCTCCGCCTTCGTTCATCACCGGTACGCGTACTCCGTTGCCGAAACGTGAAGTGCCATCCACAAGGAGTGCATTGATATTTTCGATACAGGTTCCATCGTCAATCTGATAGTTGGCGATATAGTTATGCACATTGTAGATGCGTACATCGTTTCCTATTTGGACGTTGTGTAGAGTGGCATGTTCTATGCCGGAGTGTACTTGCAGTCCGCCGGGAAGTGTGTATGAAGCCTTAAAAGTACCTATTTTTATCTTGCCGGAGAAGTGTGCGTCAAGAATATGTTCAGTAGAGAAATCTTCGGCAACTTCCACTAATTGCCAGTTTTGTGCGGTGCACCCTTGTGCCTGCAATTGTTGGATTTCTTTGTTTGTCAGATGGCGGTATGTGCTCATTGTAAAATTGATTTTATTCTCTGCAAAGTTACACCAATTTTTTTGATTGTGCAAATGCAGTAAATTTCATTGCAAATTGATATGATTTATAGTGAGTGATGAAATATAAAATAAATTCGTTGGCGGAATTAAAGCCTGCATTACTTTTGGGATGTATAGGTTCAAGAATGCCATTGGGGTTGCGGGATTCTATTTATACAGTCATGCTATCGTTATGATGTCCGCAGAATCACCTAAGAATCACCTAAGAATCACCTAAGTTTGTCCTCTTGTTGTCCTTGTTATGTGTACAGGAAATGAGTTGGTTATGAGCAGAAAGGTTTTATTCATTTCTTTGATTCTATGTGATTGATTCTATTTTTGAGTTTATTTTTCATCAACTTGCTATGGGTACTAACTAAGGCTATGAGGAGAAATATGTATGTGCCATAATTCTGTCAATGGGTTGAGAAATAGAATAAAGCAAGGTGTGGAAGTATTTAGCACAAAAGCGGTGCGCTTGAATCGGCACACCGCTTTTGCATAAAATATGAGTTAATCTATGTTTTGTTTGAGGTCTGATTATTATGAGCGTTAAATCAGAAATTTTGTTGTGAGGGGAATCGAGCGAGTCGTACGGCCACATTTTCGTGACTGAAGGGGTAAGTTTTCTTTACGCTGGTTAGCGAGAACATGTCTGCATTCGGGTCAAATATAGTAAGGGCTAATGCGCTTTCCGCTCCTATTGCGTCATTACCCTCGTATGTGGAAGACCAATAGACACCGAAAATATTAACGGTGTTATTATCTCCTCCCGGATGTATTTCTTCGGATGCGAGCATCCCTTCTGCGGGAAGAATCAGAGCGCCATAGTTTTCCAACTCTTTCAGCTCTGCAAATGTGGATACACCTGACGGTATTATCAGATTATTTTCCTCCGCATAGGCAACAAAGTTGTCAGGAAGGATAACAGCACCTTCCTTGCATGGGTATTCCGCAAAACTTATGTCAGTGTCGCTAATATAATAGGTAAATACCAGTTTATCGGCATTTGGGCGTTGTTTCAGCAGGTATTTCCAATCCGGTGCAGACGGAACGAACCATTGTTCAGAACTATTGTTTTCGTTATTCTCCGCGGCATTCACTATTTGCACTTGTGAGAAGTCGGTGGCGACGCAGTACTGATATCCGTTTTTCATCCAAGTCCACGGGAAGAGTGAGGCTTGATCAACAGGAGGAATTACATTAAGGTGTAAGGTTACGCCTGTCGAGCTGATTGTTGCATATTGTTTTTCAGCGAAAGAGAACTGGTTGAGGAGCGTGTCGTAGCGAAGATTGCCTTGTGCGAAATGCACTTGTCGGCCTTCTCCGATGCTGAATAGTCCTTTGATGGCACCTTTTGGTACATTCAGTGGTTTACCTTTGCGCACGACAATAAGTTTTGCTGCTTCATAGTTGGCTTCTTTGAATGAATAGTCAACGGCGAAAGTGAGTTTGACGGTAGCGTCATTTTCGTCTATTGCAGTGTTGACGGTCAGAGTAAATGAATATACGCTGTCGGTATTGTTGTCATTCACTCTCACTTTCGGTTCGCTGATAGTGAAGATTTTTTCATTTCCTTCGCCTTCCATTACGCCATTATAAAAGACTCTTCCGTTGGAAATGAACTCTATTTCTGCAACGAAAGGTTCACCTGTGTATTCAACTATTAGCTTCCCTTCTTCGCTGATTGATGAGTTAATGGGACCAATCAAATGGTTGGCGTCGGGAGCGGGTTGGTTGTTGCATGAAATCATCAGCAGAGCTACGGCTGTCATGATGAAAAGGCTTACTTTTTTCATACTTTTATTGTTTTGAAAGTTAGTTATTTGGGTTTATTGTTCCAATCGCAAAGATATTGTATTTTAGTTATATGACACTTATCATTTTTTTACAGGATAGAGAAATGAGTTGTCATTTTCTTACAAAATCATACAAAAAAAATCAGACAACATTAGTATTGTAATGTTGTCTGAGTGTGATTTTCATTATTATACCCTTTATTCCTCTTTTATTTCTTCTTACTCTCTATAAAGATACGTGTAATCAAATTCTTTGTGTATTGCGGAAAGTCTCCGGTAATAATCCATCCGTAATAGCCGGTATCTTTCAAGATGACGTCTTTTACGCGTTGACCTTTATACTTGCCGAAGTTGAAAATCTCTACTCCGTCTTTGTCATAAGCGATTCGTCCGGCAAAATCGGCATAGCGGTTGTTGGTGGTGTAGGCAGATAATGCTTCCGTTGTGTCAGGCAGGTTGGGATAGCGCTCAAGTTGTGCCATCAGCACCTCGTAGGTGGCCTCTGTGTCGGCATTGGCAGAATGGGCGTTTTGCAGTTCTTTTTGGCAGTAAAAACGGTAGGCGGCGGTCAGGTTGCGAGGCTCGTTCTTCTGGAAAATAACATAGGCGTCAATAAATCTAAGTTTCTTCAGGTCGAAATCTATATTGGCTCGCAGCAGTTCCTCTGCAAGAAGAGGTATGTCGAAATTGTTGCTATTGTATCCGGCAAGGTCGCATCCTTCTATTACGCGAACAAACTCTTTGGCAACTTGGGCAAAGATGGGACAATCGCGTACATCGTCATCGGTAATGCCGTGAATTTTGCTTGTTGCTTCAGGAATATGACATTCGGGGTTGATACGATAGGTTTTGTTCTCAGAGAAACCATCGGGATAGATTTTGTAATACGACAATTCAACAATCCGGTCTGAACAGATGTTCAAACCGGTTGTTTCAAGGTCAAAGAACACCAATGGTTTTTTGAGTTGCAAACGCATACTGATGGTGGTTTTTTGACGTAAATAAAATTGATGTTTGTCAACGGAACGGTTATTATTCGTTAAGCAACATAGGCATCAGCAACATGACGATATCTTCGTTCTCCTCGTTTTGGAAAGGAAGGATAAGGCCAGCTTTGCTGGGGTCCGCCAGTTCGATAACAACATCATCCGACTGTACGGCGGCGAGGATATCAATCAAGAAGGGTGCTTTGAATCCGATGCTCATCGGTACACCTTCGTAATTGCATTCAATGGTTTCTTCTGCAGAGGTGGAAAAATCGATATCCTGAGCCGATATGTTAATCTTGTTGGCATTAAGTGCCAGTTTGATGAGTCCTGTTCCGGGGTTGGCAAAAACTGATACACGACGTGCCGCATTCAGGATGGACAAACGGTCAACTACAATCTTATTCTGGTTGTTCTGCGGGATAACGGCATTGTAGTTGGGGAAGCGGCCTTCAATCTGACGGCAGAGAATGAGAGTGCTGCCAAATTCAAAACGTACATTCTTGTCAGTGAAGACAATCTGCACATCTCCTTCTTCTTTGCTCAATACACTGCGAAGCAGGTTAGCCGGTTTCTTGGGCAAAATAAAGTTGGCAGGTTCTTCAGTGTGTGCGGAAACATTGATGTAACGTACAAGACGATGGGCATCAGTGGCAACAAGCGATATCTTGTCGGTAGCCAAATCGAAAAATACACCGTTCATCACCGGTCTCAACTCGTCATCAGCGGTACAAAATACGGTTTTGTTGAGAGCACTGAGCAACGTCTCGGCAGGAAGAGCAAAAGTGTGTGTGCCCTCAAGCGGGGTAATCATTTCGGGATATTCGGCTCCGTTGATACCCACAAAACTGTAGTTTCCGTTGGTGGAAGCAATGTTGAGCGAGAAGTTTTGCTCGTTGATGTCGAACTCCAGCGGTTGCTCGGGAAACTCTTTCAATGTGTCTAACAAACGTTTGGCTTCGAATGCCACTTTGCCGTTGCCGTTGCCTTCTATTTCCAACTGTGTACGGATGGTGGTTTCTCCATCAGAAGCGGTCAATATCAGCTGATTGCCATTGATATCGAACAATACAGACTCAAGAATTTGCAGACTGTTTTTTGAAGCGATGACGCGGCTCAAAGCCTGCATTTGTTGAAGCAATTTGATGCTTGATACGTTAAATTTCATATTAGTGTAAGTTTATTGATTATTATCTTTGTGTTTTGCGGGGGGAATGCCGTATATAATGTGGAGGGATCCGACTTTTCAGTTTACTCTTTAGGGTTCAGAGGTAGGAATCTGTTTACTACGATGGCAGGTGTTCAATCTAAAACCAAGCAAAAAAAGCATTGTTAGTTTGTTTATATCCTTCAACCCCGTTTTTTTTCTTGCCGATTTCGTCCGCAAATATAATAATTCTTTTGCTATTATGCAATAGCATGTGTTGGCTATTTCTTTACAATCAGAAAATATTCTTTCTTACCTTTTTGGAAGAGAATATATTTGTCGTTTAACAATGCGTCATTTGTGATGGCGACTTGCGGGTTGGTGAGTTTCTCTTTATTCATTGAGAACCCGTTTGCGACAATCATCTTGCGGGCTTCGCCTTTGGAGGGGAATATGTCGGTACGTTCTGCCAACAGTTCCAACACGGGGATGCCGTTTTTGAGGTCGTCGCCGCTTATTTCATATTGTTTCACACCTTCAAATACTTGAAGAAAAGTTTCCTCGTCCAATGCTTTAAGTGCTTCGGTTGTGGCCTTTCCAAACAATATATTGCTGGCTTCTTGTGCCTTTTGCAGGTCTTGCTCGGAGTGTACCATGATAGTCACCTCCTCTGCCAAGCGTTTTTGCAACAATCTTAGGTGAGGGGCTGCTTGGTGTTCGGTTATCAGCGACTCTATTTCTTCCTTGCTCAGTGCTGTAAATATTTTGATGTAGCGTTCGGCATCTTGGTCGCTTACGTTGAGCCAGAACTGGTAGAATTTGTAGGGTGAAGTATAGCGCCGGTCAAGCCAGATGTTGCCGCTTTCCGTTTTACCAAACTTGCCGCCGTCAGCTTTGGTAATGAGCGGGCAAGTGAGTGCAAAAGCGGTCTTGCCGTTCATCTTTCGCATGAGTTCGATGCCTGTCGTGATGTTGCCCCATTGGTCGCTGCCTCCCATCTGCATGAGGCAGTTCTTGTGCTCATTGAGCCATACAAAATCGTAGCCTTGCAGCAGTTGATAGGTGAATTCCGTAAACGACATGCCTTGAGAAAATTCTCCATTGAAGCGTTTTTTGACAGAGTCTTTTGCCATCATATAGTTGACGGTGATGAGTTTACCCACTTCGCGTGCAAAATCGAGGAAGGTAAAGTCTTTCATCCAATCGTAGTTGTTGACAAGTTCAGCAGCATTGGGAGCATCTGAGTTGAAATCTAAGAACTTCTCCAACTGACGTCTGATGCATTCTTGGTTATGGCGCAGGGTTTCTTCTGTGAGCAAGTTGCGCTCCGCCGACTTGCCGGATGGATCGCCTATCATGCCGGTCGCACCACCGATGAGGGCTATCGGTTTGTGCCCGCAGCGTTGCAGATGGCGCAACATCATGATGCCGCACAAGTGACCTATATGTAACGAGTCCGCCGTCGGGTCAATGCCAACGTAGGCGGTGGTTTGTTCTTTCAGCAGTTGTTCTTCTGTTCCCGGCATGATGTCTTGCAACATGCCTCTCCAACGCAGTTCTTCTACAAAATTCATCATCTTTGCAATTTTTATTATAAAGAGCAATGTGCTCTCTGTTATTTGTAATTCAGCCTACAAAGATACAATGATTTATTTATTCATGCAAGTGTTTTTTTTACATGATACAAGGCAAACGCAACAATGTTTTATTCGTTGGTGGGATGATGATATGCATACTGTCTCGTCTGTCAAATTAAAACCGTTCTGTTCTCTACAAACTCCTTTGTAGCACACCTCAAGCAACTAACCCGTTTCTCGCAAATGGCAGCACCGTCGCAGCCGCTTCCAAGCCGTTTCCATGCCGCTTTGCAGCCAACAAACACGATAGATACACGATAGATATACGATAGATACACGATAGATACACGTTAGATAAACGATATATTCTGCGGATTTCATAATGATTTGGTAAAGCCCCTTACTCTGTTTAGTCTCTCTTTAGCAATACTTACGAGATTTGATATTTTCGGGAGGAGCTTGCCCTATGCATGATGGTTTTGTTCTCGTCAGAAAATAATTTGCTCGGGTCAATAGTTTTTATTACTTTTGCTTTCCATTTTAGTGAAATATGGCTTTTCAATTCAAACAATTCAGTGTCGAAGATAGCGGCTGTGCCATGAAAGTAGGAACAGATGGCGTCTTGCTTGGGGCGTGGACATCTGTCAGTCCGTTATGTAATGGCAAAACACGTGTCTTGGATGTTGGTACCGGCAGCGGTTTGGTGGCGCTTATGATAGCGCAACGCTTGCCTGAAGCTGAGATTTCAGCCATTGATATAGACCCGTCTGCAACAAAACAAGCGCAAGAGAACTTTTGCAGTTCTCCATGGTCATCGAGATTGCGAAGCAGATGCATCCCTGTGCAGGATTATGCCGCAGAACATTCCGCAGACTTTCATCTGATAGTATGCAATCCGCCTTATTTCAAAAATAGTTTGAAAGCTCCTGATAAGGTCCGGTCGTTGGCTCGTCATCAGGATAGTCTGACTCTTATGCAGTTGGCGATGTCGGTAAACGTTTTGTTGCAAAACAAAGGATTGTTTTCTGTGATACTCCCTTCTGAATCGGAAATAGAGATGGTTTCAGTCTGCGCTGATGCCGGTTTGCAACTCGTGCATCGCTGTTATGTGGCAGGCAGTGAAGGCAAGAACCCGAAACGTGTATTGTTGGAGTTCAGAAAAACCGATCATGCGTTGTCGATAAAAGAAGACAGCCTGCTCATATTGCAGACTGTCTCTCAGTTTCGTTCGGAAGCCTATCAAAAACTTACACAAGATTTCTATCTGTAATTTATTTCTCAGGTCATACATTTCGCCTTCAACACAGTGCGGTAATATCCTTCTCTTACCATTCAAGCAGAACCTTGCCGCACTGGCCGCTTACCATCACATCGAAGCCTTTTTGAAAGTCGTCAAAAGAGAAATGATGGGTGATGACGGGTGAAAGGTCGAGTCCGCCTAAGAGCATCTGCTCCATCTGGTACCACGTCTCCCACATTCGCCTGCCGGTAATGCCTTTGATGGTCAGTGCATTGAATATCACATCCGACCAATTGACCTGCGTGTCGGACGGCAGAATGCCCAGCTGGGCTATATTGCTGCCGCGATACATGTGCTGAATCATATCGTTGAAAGCCTGTGGGGCACCCGACATCTCCAAACCAATATCAAATCCACGGATGCCGAGTTGATGCATGGTCTGCTCTACGGTTTCTCCCTTGCTACCGTCCACTGTGACAGTGGCTCCCATCTTTTTTGCAATCTCCAAACGCAAGGGGTTAATATCTGTCACCACAATATTTTTGGCTCCTGCAAAACGGCAAATGCCTGCCGCCATGGTGCCTATCAAACCCGCTCCCGTGATGAGCACATCCTCACCTAACAAAGGGAAGGCAAGGGCAGTATGTGTCGCATTGCCAAAGGGGTCCATGATGGCGGCAAAATCATCGGGAATCTCAGGTTTGAGTTTCACGATATTGCTCTCAGGGATACTGACATATTCGGCAAAAGCCCCGTCGCGGGTGATACCTACGGATAGCGTATTCTCACACACATGTCCCATGCCGCGGCGGCAGTTACGGCAATGACCGCAGACGATATGCCCTTCTGCCGTTACGCGTTCGCCTATGCTGATGTTCTTCACACCGGGTCCAATCTCCACCACTTCACCTACAAACTCATGACCTTGTATGTAGGGTGGATTGCAATGCGTCTGACTCCACAAATCCCATTTATACATGTGAAGGTCAGTGCCGCAGATGGCGGCTTTTTTCACTTTGATGAGAACATCGTTTACTCCAACATGAGGCATCGGAACTTCTTCCATCCAAATGCCCGGCTCGCGATAACGTTTTACTAATGCTTTCATATTCAAACAATATCAAACCGTCTGAAACAACTTCTATCTATTTCAATACCCCTAATTCTTTCCCCACTTTAATGAAGGCTGCCACACCTTTGTCGAGTTGCTCACGTGTGTGGGCGGCACTCACTTGTACGCGTATGCGGGCTTGTCCTTGCGGCACTACCGGATAGTAGAAACCCGTCACATAGATACCTTCTTCTTGCAAGGCAGCTGCAAACTCCTGACTGAGACGAGCGTCATACAGCATTACAGCGCAGATGGCTGACTGTGTGGGTTTGATGTCGAACCCTGCCGACTGCATCTTCTCCACAAAATAACGGGTATTGCTGTGAAGACGGTCTTGCAGAGTGTTATCGCGGGTGAGAATCTCCAGTGTTTTCAGACCGGCTGCGGCTATCATCGGCGGGATACTGTTGCTGAACAGGTATGGGCGCGAGCGCTGACGAAGCAGGTCGATAATCTCCTGTTTGCCGGTTGTAAAACCGCCGACACTTCCGCCGAAAGCTTTGCCTAAAGTACCCGTCAGAATCTCTATTTTGCCACGAAGGTTATAGAGCTCGGTTACACCATGACCTGTCTCTCCTACCACACCGGCAGAGTGACTCTCATCCACCATCACGAGGGCGTCGTATTTATTGGCAAGTTCGTATATTTTGTCCAGCGGACACACATTGCCGTCCATGGAAAATACACCATCGGTAGCAATGATGCGGAAACGTTGTGCTTGTGCTTTTTTGAGTTGCTCTTCCAAATCTGCCACATCGCCATTCTTATAACGATAACGAACAGCTTTACAAAGCCTGACGCCATCGATGATGGAGGCATGATTGAGGGCATCGCTGATGATGGCATCTTCCTCCGTGAGAAGAGGCTCGAAGAGCCCGCCATTGGCATCGAAACAAGCGGCATAGAGAATGGTGTCTTCTGTGCCGAAAAAGTCGGATATGGCTTTTTCTAACTGTTTGTGTGTGTCTTGTGTGCCGCAGATGAAACGAACGGAAGCCATGCCGTAGCCCCTTGTATCCATTCTCTGCTTGGCTGCCTCAATGAGTTCTTTGTTGTCAGCCAACCCTAAATAGTTGTTGGCGCAGAAGTTAATCACTTTTTGCTCGCCTTTGTCGGTGGCAACGCGTATATCCCCCGATTGGGGGGTAACGATGACGCGCTCGTGCTTATATAAGCCCGCCTCGTCTATCTGTTGCAGTGTCTGCTGCAAGTGTTGTTGAAAGTGTTGATACATGGTGGAGAAGATTTAAGAAAAAGTTTGAATATTATCAGTCGAATAGAGTCCCGGCGGAATCTTGTTGCCAAGGTGTTTTTCCAAGGTGGTGATAGGCTAATTCCGTCACCTCTCTGCCTCGCGGGGTTCGTTTGATAAAGCCTTCTTTGATCAGATAAGGTTCATAGACGTCTTCTATTGTACCTGCGTCTTCTCCCATGGCAGTGGCAATGGTGTTGAGACCTACAGGTCCTCCCTTGAACTTGTCAATAATGGTGCAAAGCAGTTTGTTGTCTATTTCATCCAATCCGAAGGTGTCTATGTTGAGAGCCTCTAAAGCGTATCGGGCTATTTCAAGATCGATGTCACCATTGCCTTTCACTTGTGCGAAGTCTCTCACTCTTCGAAGCAGAGCATTGGCAATACGCGGGGTGCCACGGCTCCGGCGAGCTATTTCGGCTGCGGCGTGACTGTCGATTTTGACGTTTAGCAGTCTTGCCGAACGCTGAACAATTCCTGTCAGCACATCGGCATCATAGTATTCCAAGTGGCAATTGATGCCGAAGCGGGCGCGAAGCGGAGAGGTGAGCAGACCGCTACGGGTGGTGGCACCGATAAGAGTGAAGTGGTTCAAGTCAATCTGTATAGTGCGGGCAGAAGGACCTTTGTCTATCATAATGTCAATGCGATAGTCTTCCATCGCAGAGTAGAGATATTCTTCCACGATGGGTGAGAGGCGGTGAATCTCATCAATAAAAAGCACATCGTTTTGTTCCAGACTGGTAAGGAGACCCGCCAAATCACCGGGTTTGTCAAGAACAGGACCTGATGTCACTTTGAAACCCACCCCCAACTCGTTGGCAATGATGTTGCTCAAAGTTGTTTTGCCCAAGCCCGGGGGACCGAAAAGCAACGTGTGGTCGAGACTCTCGCCGCGCAGACGAGCCGCCTCAACGAAGATGCGCAGATTGTTTACAATCTTCGTTTGACCGGCAAAATCGTCAAATCGCAGAGGCCGCAAGGCGTTGTCTTGCTCTTTCTCTTTTTCGTTCATCTGATTGCGTATGTCAAAATCGTTCATAATGTTATAGTCCAATGGGGAAAGTCAAAAGCAGAAAGAATAAATTATGATTTTACTTGTGTAAGTTGTCGGAAACGTTCTTCTAACTGACTAAGGTCGGTGGAGTCGGCTCTTACTTGTCCTTCTGAAAGGATAATGACTCGGTTGCATACTGCCTCCACTTCCTGCAGAATATGTGTGGAGAGGATGACAATGCGGTCTTCGCCTAAACGACGTATCAAAGCTCGTATCTCGTCCAGTTGGTTAGGGTCGAGACCCGTGGTCGGCTCATCCAATACCAGCAGTTCGGGATTACCCATCAGTGCTTGTGCCAACCCTACTCGCTGACGATACCCTTTGCTCAGAGCACCAATCTTTTTGTGTGCCATGGCTTGCAGCCCCACCTGTTCTATCAGTTCTTCACAACGTTGTTTTCTGTTTTTGTGAGGGAGTTGCTGCATCTGAGCCATAAACAACAGATACTCGCGTACATACATGTCGGCATAGAGCGGATTGTTCTCCGGCAGATAGCCTGTCTTGCGGGTCACATCATGAGGCAACTGATGTTCAGCCGTGATACCGCAGACTGATATCTTCCCTTGCTGAAAAGTCCACAAACCAGTCATACATTTCATCAGTGTGGACTTTCCGGCTCCATTGGGACCCAGCAACCCGACAATAGCATGGTCACCTATTGTGAAGGATATATCATGCAATATTTCGTTTTTGCCGATAGATTTATATAGATGCTCTACGCTTACCATCTCTGCCGTTATGTATGTGCTGCTGTTAAATGCGGTTGAGAACGGTCTGTATCAGTTCTTTGATACGCGGCTTGTAATCGGTGTTGGCGGCTTCTGCTTTGCGTTGTGCAATGACGCAGCAAACCGTCATGGCGCGGTGACCCATCAGGAGTGACAAACCGGCGATGGCTGAGCCTTCCATCTCGTAATTGGTGATGCGCTGACCTTCGTAACGGAAATCGCTGATGCGGGTGTTGATGTCGGGAACAGCCAAGTCGCAACGGAGAACACGTCCTTGCGGACCATAGAAGCCGTTGGCGGCGATGGTGCAACCACGAAGCATATCACTGCCTGCCACGCGGTCAACCAACTCAGGATTGGCTGCCACTACATACGGACGAGCCGCTTTTTCGGGATAGTGAATGAAATCAACCAGAGCCTTCTCAAAGCCGAGGTCGGCAATGCGGTCGCGACCGTCATAGAATGCCAATACGCCGTCGAAACCGATGGATTTCTGCGAAACGAGGAAAGAACCTAAAGGTATGTCGTCTTGCATAGCACCGCATGTACCGATACGGACTATCTCCAGACTGCGTTTCTCCGCTTTCTCGGTGCGGGTGTTGAAGTCGATATTGGCAAGAGCATCCAACTCGTTCATGACGATATCGATATTGTCCGTGCCGATACCTGTTGAAACACAGGAGATGCGTTTGCCATGGTACTTGCCGGTGATGGTGTGAAACTCCCGACTTTGTACGTTACATTCGATACTGCCTTCATCAAAGAAAGAGGCTACGATGTCAACACGGTCTTGGTCGCCGACGAGGATGACTTTGTCGGCTAAAAACTCAGGGCGAAGATGCAGGTGAAAAGCACTGCCGTCTCCGTTGATAATCAATTGTGATGCTGGAAATGTTTTCATGATATTATGTGTTGTTAATTTATTATATTAATATGCTGAATAGTCATTCTTTAGGCTTCGCCGCCACCGAAAGAGAGGGGTAGGGTGCTACCGGGATTGGGACGGCCGTTGAGTTCTATTTTGCCGAACTGTTGTTCATATTTACTGATATTGTCCTGCAAAGCAAAAAGCAGTCGTTTTGCATGTTCGGGGGTAAGGATGATGCGTGACTTTACGTTGGCCTGTTTCACACCGGGCATGGTGCGGACAAAGTCAATGACAAACTCACTGGATGAGTGAGCAATGATAGCCAAATTAGCGTATGTTCCTTCTGCCACTTCCGGCGCAAGGTTGATTTGCATTTTTTGTTCTTCCATAACTATATTCAAATTATTAATTTCTGATTTATTGATAGACTATTACCATCTCTGTCTGTATTTGCCGATGACTGAATAGTGCAGCATCAGGGCAAGAGTATTCAACGGCAGCCAGATATCAAACAACAGAATCTCCCATGAGAAGCAGCGTGTTCCAAAATGCCGTGCTGCTTTGTTCAAGATGCCTGCCTGCCATGCCAAGCGGATGATAAACAATACGGCTGCTGCGATCCGGAATACCGGTAAGCCTACTATGCCGATGGCAATAATCAGTCCATAGAACAGCGCACGCGTCAAGGGTTCAAAAGTGAGTATCGTCTTGGTAGCGGTACGATAATGCGGTGCCACTCCGAGATGGCGTTCTTTCTGTTGCAGCCATGTTCGAAGTGTACGTTTCGGTACCGACCATGTGACACTCTCCCGTGTGACGGCTATATCGGTGTTCTTGCCGGTTGCCACTTTGTTAATGAACAAGTCGTCATCTCCGGCGCGTTCTGAAAGCGTTCCTGCAAAACCGCGGTTATTAAGGAATACTTCTTTCTTGTAGGCAAGGTTACGCCCTACTCCCATGTATGGATGACCGGCAACTGCCATACCCAAGTATTGCAGCCCATTGAAGAGGGTGTCGTAGGCAATGACGCGGTTGAGGAACCCTTTTTCGCCGAAATAAGCACCGAAGCCCAAGATGATGTCCGTTTCGCCGGTGAAATGCATCATCAAATGGCTGAGCCACTGATTGCTTTCGGGGGTGCAGTCGGCATCGGTCAGCACCAAGTAGTCATATTGTGCTGCCTTGACGGCAAGCGTAAGTGCCAATTTCTTTGTGCTCTTCACGCGAGCTTGCTGCGGCACAAAAGTAGTTCGCAGATTTTTATAGCGCAGTTGCCATTGTTCGAGCAGATTATGCGTATCATCCTGACTGCCGTCGTCCACCACTATCACTTCAAACCGAGGATAGTCTTGCTCCAGCAGATGCGGCAGATAGGCGTTGAGGTTGTAGGCTTCGTTGCGGGCGCAGACGATTACGCTGATGCCGGGTTGATCGGTTCGATGAGGAGTCATTCCTTTTTTGTCACGTCTGACACGGCGAAGTACCCCTGCCATATAGCGGGCATAGAAAAAGAGTTGAAACAAGAACACTGCCAAGAGTGAGCCTATCAGAGCCCATTGCCACCAAACGATATTTAGCCAATCAATACTCAACATTTAATATACCCGTTCAATTCTTAATACACTAATCCGATGTTGTCCACCCAGAAACTGTTGCCATCGTAGCCGGTGAAGGCTTCGTGGTAGCCGGAGGTGATGTTGATAATCATGTGGGTGGGTTGGGTGCCTTCGGGAGCCCAACCTACTTCTTGAATCGGCACCACCTTGCCTTTTGAATTGCGGGCACGCATTGGCAGGCAGAGTCCCATTGAGCCGCTGTATTTCTTATACATATCGGTGCCGCTTTGGTCGCCATAAAGAATAGGCACTTCGTGCTGATTGACCCACTCGTTCTGGTCTTTGTCATAACGTTCAAAAGCGGTACCTACACGCTGGGCATATAGATTGCCTTCTTCGTCTTCCCAACGCTTCTGGAGGACAAGCAATACCTGTGCTTCCTCATGGCCTGCCACTTTCTTCGGCTTGCCGAAACCTTTCGCGATGATGATAGTCTGCTCCGGTGATACTTTGGCTTTGTAGTCGAATACAAGTGCCTTTGGTGTCTTGGTGAACTTGATTCCGAAATCGATATTCTGATAGGGGTCTTTCTGTGTACGAATAGGCTCAATGCTATAGCCTGTGTAGAGTGTGCCGGACACCAAAACGCTGATATCAATAATTCCTAATGCTGTCACCTTCTCCAGTTTGGAGTCCATACGGCAGCAATAGCCGTTTTTTGCATCGCGGTATTCCGGATAAAGAGTTCCACTTCCTTTCTCTACCCCCGACACTTTTGCATAAGCATTGCTCACACTCCAGATGCAGCCCTTCTGACCATAACGGTAAGGTTTGTTCTCACGAATAGTATCAGTCGGACCTACGGCATACAGGGTAACGGTTTTGCCGCCGATGATGCCTGATTCTTTGATATAACGTACTGCCCAACGCTCGAAGTCGGCATAAGGCAATTTTTCTACGCGTCGCTGCGCATAAACAGAACTGAAAAAGAGGAGGGAGAATGCAATTAAAAATGATTTTTTCATACTATAAAACTAATACATTATTTCTTAACTTGTTGGCGGAATTAATACAGCCTATACATATTTTTCCAATAAATTTATTTTCAATACCCTTATGAGAAGATGCATGTTATGCATCACTCATGGGACAATAGGGAGGAGATAATTAGTTGTGGAAAAATTGCCAAATTTTTTTTTGTGTTTTTTTTGCAGTCCGCGAGTAAAAATTGGTCATTCTTATGCCTATAACCTTCACATAATAAGAATGTTATACCACAAAGTATGCATGATGTCCGCTGTATGTCCGCTACATGTCCGCTACATGTCCGCTAAAAGGGTGCACTTTTTTGGGAAAAATCGGAGTAATTTTCGAGTGGAAAAATTGCCAAATTTTTTACTATTGATTTTGCCAAGGATTTTATTTCTTATTTTTTTATTTCACACCTACAGGAGTGGTGTAAACGGGTTTAACATTGGCATCTTCCGGCATTTGAATATACTTATTAAGAGGTTTTACTTTCAAAGCCTGAACCTGCTCGGCAAACATACTTGCCACCACCATGGCTCCTAACTCCCGGAGATGTGTATTGTCGGTTTTGCCTTCGGGATACTTGCTGTATTCACCCGGTTCCATTTTGTAAACAAAGTAGGGCTGTGAGGCGGAGTCGCCTATCTGTGTGAGCCAGTCGGAGGTAGTCTGATTTAGGTCGATGAGAGGCACTTTTGTAGATTTCGCTACGCGCCTCACTGCTTCCACATATCCGCCGTGTTTATTAATGAGTTCGCCTGTCTCTTTGCTGAAAGCACGACGTGCGATGGGGGTACAAAGAATGGGTTTGGCTTTCTTTTTCTGTGCGGCTTTCACCATCAACTCCAGGTTGGCTTGGAATTGCTCGATATTGGTGTATCGGGCCGGGTCGGACTGCTTGGTGTCGTTATGACCGAACTGAATAATCACCACATCGCCTTTTTGTAGTTCACCGGTGACGGTTTCCCAGCGTTTCTCCTCGATAAAAGAACGTGTGCTTCTGCCGTTTTTGGCATGGTTTTTCACGATAACGTCTTCTGCGAGGAATGTGGGCAGCACTTGTCCCCATCCGCGTTCGGGTGTTTCCACTGTGTCTTCGCGGTCAGCCATGGTGCTGTCGCCTACCATATAAACGGTAAGGGGTTTGCGGTCGGCACTAACAAAGAGTAAAACGGCTGCAAGTGCAACCAACAAAGAAAAACTGAACTTTTTCATATCTTGTGTGTTTGATTTGTTAACGTGTTTTTTATGCCCCCATTTAGTGCTCTTCTACGGGTTCCATAGAGAAAAAGGGCACAATTTTATCGCCTACAAAGGTAATGCTTTATTTTCAAATATGCAAAAACTTTGCCACAGAAACATAGCAATAGTCATAAGAGTCATAAAAATAGTCACACCTGGATTCATCTGTTGACTGAATTAAACCTGTGCGGGGATAACTTTGCTTATCTATGTACCCAATTGGCGGGAGTGAAAGCAATAAAATGTTCTATGTTTCTTCTCTTAATCTTCTCTTGATTTCATTTTTCATTTTTCCGTCTTAATTATTTTTTCTATCTTTGCGGGCTATATGATAGGTGTTTTCGACAGCGGTTTGGGCGGACTGACCATTCTGAAAGAGATTCGCTCGCTATTGCCTGAGTATGATTATATGTACTTGGGTGATAATGCGCGTGCTCCGTACGGTACCCGCTCGTTTGAGGTGGTGTATCAGTACACTTTGGAAGCCGTGAACTTTCTGTTTTCTCAGGGATGCCCGATAGTGATTCTTGCTTGCAACACTGCTTCAGCCAAGGCTCTCCGCACCATTCAGCAGAACGACCTCCCGAAGCAGTGGGAGAAAGACGGCAGCACACTACGCCGCGTGTTGGGAATTATCCGTCCGACAGCCGAGCAGATAAGCGGCTTTTCCTACACCAATCACATCGGCATTCTTGCCACTCAAGGTACAGTGGTTTCTGACTCATATCCTATTGAGATTCATAAACAAAACCCGCAAACGGTGGTGGTTCAGCAGGCTTGCCCGATGTGGGTGCCTTTGGTGGAAAATAATGAGCATAACACCGAAGGTGCCGACTATTTTGTGGACAAATACATCCGCGAGATTTTCATGAAAGACCCGCAGATTGACACCTTGCTTTTGGGTTGCACACATTATCCGCTCTTGCAGCGGAAGATAGAGGAGGCGGTTCGGCGGTATGCCTCGCATCCGGTAAGGGTGGTGCCGCAAGGCAGTATTATAGCCGGTTCTCTGGCTGATTATCTTCGGCGTCATGCCGATTTGGAGCAACTTTGTTCTCGAGGCGGCTCCTTACGTTATTTGACAACAGAGTCGGCAGAACGTTTCTCCCGTCATGCCACTATCTTTTTAGGCACGCCCATCGATGCCGAACATATCAATAGTTTATTGTCTAACTAAACACATTACGCATATCCCACTATGTCCGATAAAAACGAAATGCGCGGTTTGGCCAAGGACACTGTCATCTACGGCTTGAGCAGTATTGTAGGCAAGTTCCTCAACTGGCTCTTGGTGCCGCTATATACCTATGTTTTGCAGAGTCAGGCAGACTACGGAATTGTGACGAATCTCTATGCGTGGACGGCACTATTGCTGGTAATCCTTACGTATGGCATGGAGACGGGTTTCTTCCGTTTTGCCAATCGTGAAGACAAAGACCCCGCTCAGGTCTATACCACTATCCTTACCTCTATCGGTGCCACTTCGCTTCTGTTTGCTCTTCTCTGCTGCCTCTTTGCGCAACCTATCGCCACCGGTCTGGGCTATCCTGACCACAAAGAGTTTATCTCGCTTTTGGCGATTGTTGTTTCCATGGATGCCTTTGCCAGCATACCTTTTGCCTATCTGCGTTATAAAAAACGCCCGATACGTTTTGCGGCACTCAAACTGCTTTTCGTTATACTCAATATTCTCCTCAACCTCTTCTTCCTTGTTCTCTGTCCGAAGATACAAGACTGGTCGGTCATCTCCTCATGGTATGACCCCAACTATGGCGTGGGCTATGTTTTCGTTGCCAACATTATAGCAACCACCATCCAGACACTTTGTCTGATGCCTGCTATTGTAGCAGAGAAATACAGCTTCTCGTGGCAACTGCTGAAAGAGTTGCTCCGCTATTCGCTTCCTTTGCTGGTGTTGGGTATTGCCGGTATCATGAACCAGACCCTCGACCGTATTCTCTTCCCCTTCCTCTATACGGCTGACGATGCACAGACACAACTCGGCATTTACGGAGCCTGTTTCAAGGTGGCGATGGTGATGATGATGTTCACGCAGGCTTTCCGCTATGCGTATGAGCCCTATGTGTTCTCCAAACACAAGGACAAACAGTCGGTGGAAGCCTATGCCGACGCCATGAAATACTATATCATCTTCTCCTATCTCATTCTTCTCGGAATGATTTTCTATTTGGATATTCTTAAGTTTATCGTTGCGGAAAGCTATTGGAGCGGACTGAAAGTAGTGCCTGTTGTACTCTGGACTTATATTTTCCAAGGCATCTATTTCAATCTCTCTTTCTGGTATAAACTGACCGACCAAACGAAATGGGGGGCATATTTTTCACTCATAGGCGTGGCTATTACTTTTGTGTTGCAAGTCATCTTCGTCCCCCAATGGGGGTATATGGCATCCGCGGCATCCGGAACGGTTTGCTATTTTGTCATTATGCTCCTCTCCTATTTCATCGGGAAGAAACATCTGGAGATACCCTACGATTTGCGTTCCATAGGAGGCTATACTTTGCTGACAGTATTGCTGCTTGCGGTATATTACGCGGTGCGTTATTTCGTGCCTGTGCATGCCATGTCTATCTCGATGGCAGTCGGCACGGTGCTGTTGATAGTTTATCTTGTTGTGTTGGTAAAGAAAGACTTCCCGCTCAGCGGTCTGCCGGTAGTAGGCAAGTACTTTAAGAAAGTGAATGTTAAATAAAATAATAGGAATCGGCGAAGCGAGAAATAAGAAATCGTGAAGCCGTAGAAATCAGGAATAATAATTATGTTTTCAGGAATTGTAGAAACCATGGCTCGTGTGGTGACCATTGAACATGACCACACCAATATCCACTTCACCTTCACTTGTCCTTTTGCTGATGAGTTGGGCATTGACCAGAGTGTGGCACACAATGGTGTTTGCCTTACCGTAGTGCGACTTGACAAAGAGAAAAAAGAGTATGTAGTAACGGTGATGGAAGAGAGTTTGAGGCGCAGTAACTTAGGTTTGCTGGAGGTAGGCGACTATGTGAACGTGGAACGCTCTATGCCGCTTAACGACCGTTTGGATGGTCATATTGTGCAAGGACATGTGGACCAGACTGCTCGCTGCATTGAAGCGAGAGAGACGGATGGCAGTTGGTACTATAGGTTTGAGTATGAATCCACCAAGGATATGATTCGTCGCGGTTACTTCTGTGTGGACAAGGGCAGTGTTAGCATCAATGGTGTTTCACTTACCGTTTGTGAGCCCGACGTACAAGGGGACAAGGGTTACGTCAGTGTATGCATCATACCTTATACACACGAGAATACTAACTTCAAGTATTTTCAGGTGGGCACTATTGTGAATCTCGAGTTTGATATCATCGGCAAATACCTCAGCCGCCTCGCTGAACTGACAAAGTAGTATTCCGAACAGACGAAGTAGTATTTCGAACAGACGAAGTAGTATTCATAGAAACCAAGAGAGCATCGGTCTTATGACTGATGCTCTTTCTGTGTTCTTTCTTGTTGCGGAGGTAGGGATCGAACCTACGACCTTCAGGTTATGAGCCTGACGAGCTACCACTGCTCTACTCCGCGATATTCTTATCGAGTTTTCTCGTAAGCGGGTGCAAAGGTACTACAAGTTTTTGAAATACGCAAGAGAAAAATGCTTTTTCTTGCATATTTTAGTAAAAACACTATTTGCTTTTATAACGAAGAGGTCTTTGCTATTTCAACGAAGAGGTCTTTACTTTTATAACGAAGGTGTTTTTTGTTTTGCTATCCCACGCTTCCTTCGAGAGAGACTTGCAGCAGTTTTTGTGCTTCTACGGCAAACTCCATAGGCAGTTTGTTGAGTACTTCTTTGGCATAGCCGTTGACAATGAGTCCGACGGCGTCTTCTGTTCCGATACCTCGTTGCTGACAATAGAATAGTTGGTCTTCACTGATTTTCGAGGTAGTGGCTTCGTGTTCCACTATCGCTGTGGGGTTCATGATTTGCATGTCAGGAAAGGTGTGAGCTCCGCATTTATCCCCTAAGAGTAGCGAATCGCACTGGCTATAGTTGCGGGCACCTTCAGCAGCAGGCACTACCTTGACGAGTCCGCGGTAAGCATTCTGACTCTTGCCGGCACTGATACCTTTGGAGATGATACGTGAGGTGGTATGCTTGCCCAAGTGTATCATCTTGGTGCCGGTGTCGGCTTGCTGGTAGTTGTTAGTAAGAGCCACGGAATAGAACTCGGCATGCGAGTGGTCGCCTTTCAGAATGCATGAGGGGTATTTCCAGGTAATGGCAGAGCCAGTCTCGACCTGTGTCCAACTGAGTCGGGCATTCTCGTGGCAGATGCCGCGTTTGGTGACGAAGTTATAGATGCCACCACGCCCTTCCTTGTCGCCGGGGTACCAGTTTTGCACGGTGGAGTATTTCACTTCGGCATCTTTGTGAACGATGATTTCCACTATGGCAGCATGCAGTTGGTTCTCATCGCGCATAGGCGCTGTGCAGCCTTCCAAATAACTGAGATAGGCACCCTCGTCGGCAATAAGCAGAGTGCGCTCGAACTGACCGGTGTTGGCGGCATTGATACGGAAGTAGGTGCTTAACTCCATCGGGCAGCGCACCCCTTTAGGTATATACACAAACGAGCCATCGGAGAAGACGGCTGAGTTGAGGGCGGCATAGAAGTTGTCGCCTATAGGCACTACGGATCCCAGATACTGCTTCACCAAGTCGGGATGTTCGCGGACGGCTTCGCTGATAGAGCAGAAGATGATACCTTTCTCCGCCAGTGTCTCACGGAAGGTGGTTTTTACACTCACGGAGTCCATCACGGCATCTACTGCCATATTACCTGCGAGAGCTTGTCGTTCTTCCAAGGGGATACCGAGTTTGTCGAAAGTCTTCTCCAATTCGGGGTCTATCTGTGTGCTGCCTTCTTTCTTGGTTTTTGGTGCGGCATAATAAGAGATGGCTTGGAAGTTGATGTCCGGGATGGTGAGATGTGCCCAAGTTGGCGGCGTCATTGTCTGCCATTTGCGGAACGCCCGCAGGCGGAAGTCGAGCAGCCAGTCGGGTTCGCCTTTCTTTTGTGAGATAAGGCGAACGACCTCTTCATTCAACCCATGTGAGAGGATATCGGTTTCGATATCGGTGGTGAAGCCGTACTTATACTCGCTGTTGGTAATATCTTCTATGATTTGTTCAGCCATTGGGTGTAAAGAGTAATTACTTGCTGATTATTGCCTTTTGTTTAATAAGAGAGCCGTCAACATTTTGACGGCTCTCTTGAGGTCGGTAGCAGATTCGAACCGCTGTCCCCGGTTTTGCAGACCGGTCCCTAACCACTCGGGCAACCGACCATTTCATAAATGCGGGTGCAAAGATACGCCAAATATTTTACATGTGCAAGTGTGACGATATTTTTTTTGTCAAAATAAGAAGACAGAGTCTCGTTTTGTAAGAGACTCTGTCTTGAATGTATAAGAAGCAAATTCTTATTTGCGGTTGCGGTTGCCATAGCGAGACATGAATTTGTCCACGCGACCGGCGGTGTCCACCAATTTGGACTTACCTGTATAGAAGGGGTGAGAGGTATTGGAAATTTCGAGTTTGATGAGGGGATATGTTTGCCCGTCAATCTCGATGGTGTCCTTGGTGTTAGCGGTAGAACGGCTGAAGAATTGGTCACCGTTCGACATATCTTTGAAAACTACAACACGGTAGTTGTCGGGATGAATTCCGTTTTTCATACTTTTGTCTCCTTTTGTTTATTCTGCTTCAGCGGGTACTACTTTGAACTTGATGGGAGCCTTTACTTCTTTGTGAAGTTTTGCTACTGCCTCATATTCGCCTACTTCTTTAGCCTCGGGAACAACGATGACTTTTTTGTCAACGGTGATTTCCAGAGCTTGAAGAGCGTCAGCTACTTGTTGAGCGGTAACAGCACCGAAGATTTTGCCACTCTCGTTGGCTTTCATAGGAATGGTGAGGAGCAATGTCTCCAGTTTTTGAGCCAGTGCTACTGCGTTGTCCTTGAGTTGAGCCAACTTGCGTGCTTGTTGTTTCAGATTCTCAGCCAATTGTTTGCGGTTGCTGTCATTGGCGATGATTGCCAGACGGTTGGGGATAAGATAGTTGCGTCCGTATCCGTCTCTTACTTTTACGATGTCGTTCTTATAACCGAGGTTATCAACATCTTGAACTAAAATTACATACATGGTGTTTTCCTCCTTAATTATAAGTTATTTCATCATATCGGTTACGTATGGCAGCAAAGCGAGATGTCGTGCACGTTTAACGGCTTGAGCCACTTTGCGCTGGAATTTGAGCGAAGTACCGGTCAAACGACGGGGCAGGATTTTGCCTTGTTCGTTGAGGAATTTCTTCAGGAACTCTGGATCTTTGTAGTCAATGTATTTGATACCGCTTTTCTTGAAACGGCAATACTTTTTCTTTTTGACGTCCTTCTGTTGTGGAGTCAAGTAACGAAGTTCTTCTGCCATGGTTTAGTCCTCCTTTTTATTTGAGCGATTACGACGCTTTTCGGCATATTCGAAAGCGTATTTGTCGAGACGGAAGGTGAGGAAACGCAGGATGCGCTCGTCACGCCGATAAGCCGTCTCAAGAGTGGCAATCACTTCTGGTTCAACATCAAATTGCAGCAGGGCATAGAATCCCGTTGTTTTGCCCTTGATAGGATAGGCCAATTTTTTCAGGCCCCATTCCTCGCGATTCAAGATGGTACCACCATTCTCGGTAAGCACCTTCTCAAATTTTTCTACCGCTTCCTTCATCTGGGTTTCAGACAAAACGGGAGTCAAGATGAAAGCGGTCTCGTAATGATTTAACATGTCGTTTAATGATTTAATTGTTAGTTTGTTAATTGGATTTGTTTTATGCAATGCTCTTGACGCACTTGCGCAAAACGGCTGCAAAGGTACAACATTATTTTCAATTGGCAAAATTTTATTACGAAAAAAATACGCGACATACATAAACATTTATAACCGATTGCGGATAAGGGAGTTCTTAATGACGGGCGTACAGCTGCATAGTTTCTGCCTACGAAAGGTGCTGAATCTAACGTTTATCTAACGTGTATCTATCGTGTATCTATCGTATATCTATCGTGTATCTATCGTGTTTGGGTGCTGTATGTGTACTGTTTTTCAGTTGTATAGTTACGAGAAATGCTATCAATAGTTGCCCGAGATGCTATCAATAGTTGCACAAGATATTGTTGAACAGTAGCTTGGAATAGTTTGCGATGGTTGCTACCGGATATTGTTGAGTGGTTGTCTGATAGTTGTTAGTGTAAAGAGAAAGGAAGCTTATTGTGCAATTCAATAAAAAGTTATATCTTTGCAGGCTGAACAGATTAAGTCGGCTCTCCTTAAGAGGGTCGGCAGCAACATAGTTAAAGTATGTTTTTAACCATTTTGAAATCGAAGATTCACCGTGTGACGGTGACAGAAGCCAATTTGGATTATATCGGTAGCATCACTATTGACCAAGATATGATGGATGCCGCCGGTATATTGGCAGGTGAGAAGGTAAGTGTGGTGGATAATACCAATGGTGCTCGTTTGGAGACTTATGTTATTGCCGGCAAGCGGGGAAGCGGTTGTATTTGCGTTAATGGTGCCGCTGCCCATCTTGTACATCCGGGTGACGTGGTGATTATCATGGCTTATGCATTAATGACACCCGAAGAAGCACAAACTTTCAAACCGCAAGTTGTTTTTCCTCAGAATAACCGCGTTCTGTAAAGTGCGGTTTTGAGAGTCTCCATTTGAGGAGGCTTTTATGGATATTTGTTTTTCACTTGTAATATGTTTTTCAGTTTACAACATAGTGACCCGCTGTCATCTGCCCGTGCAGGAGTGATCCATACTGACCACGGCGACATACAGACGCCTATCTTCATGCCGGTGGGAACGGTGGGTACCGTGAAAGGGATACATTTCCGTGACCTTATAGACGATATAAAGGCTCAAATTATCTTGGGCAACACTTATCACCTTTATCTTCGTCCCGGGACGGAGATTCTGCACAAGGCGGGTGGTTTGCATCGGTTTGAGGGTTGGAATCGTCCTATTCTGACTGACTCGGGTGGTTATCAGGTGTTCTCGCTGACAAGTCTGAGGAAGATGAACGAAGAAGGTGTGAGTTTCTCTTCACATATCGACGGTCGGAAACTGTTCTTCACTCCTGAGAACGTGATGGACATCGAGCGGGAGATAGGGGCGGATATTGTGATGGCTTTTGACGAGTGCACTCCGGGTACGGCTGACTATCAGTATGCGAAGGAGTCGATGCTTCGCACCAACCGCTGGCTTGACCGCTGCATAGCACGTTTCGATAGTACCGAATGTCCTTATGGTTACAAGCAACATCTGTTCCCCATCGTGCAAGGTTGTGTCTATCCAGACCTCAGACGCGAGGCTGCGCAGCGACTGACGGACTTGGACCGTGACGGATATGCCATCGGCGGACTCGCCGTAGGCGAACCCGAAGAGAAGATGTATGAGATGATAGATGTGGTCAACGAGATTTTGCCTCAAGACAAGCCTCGCTATTTGATGGGTGTCGGTACTCCGTGGAACATTCTGAATGCCATCGAACTGGGCATTGATATGTTCGATTGCGTGATGCCTACCCGCAACGGCCGCAATGGTATGATATTCACTTGGCAGGGCGTGATGAATATGCGCAACAAAAAGTGGGAGGATGACTTCACCGAACTTGACCCTGTCGGCACCAGTTTTGTGGACCATACCTATACCCGCGCCTACGTGCGTCATCTGATTCATGCCGATGAAATGCTTGGCTTGGAGATACTCTCGCTGCATAACCTTGCGTTCTATCTCAATCTCGTGGGCGAGGCTCGCAAGCATATTCAGGAAGGCGACTTCTCGGCATGGAAGAAGCAGGTGATGCCGCAACTCAAACAACGACTGTAAGCATTCCATTATCGGCGGTTATCGTTGGTCATAATTAACTCCTCCGTGAAACTCATTGATTGGTATATAATAAAGAAGTTTTTGGGGACGTATTTCTTCTCCATCATTTTGGTGATGTCAGTTGCCATTGTGTTCGACCTGACGGAGAAGATGGACACTTTCTACGACAACCAGGTGCCGCTTCGGGAGATTGTGCTTGACTATTACCTCAATTTTATACCTTATTATATGAATATGTTCAGCCAGTTGTTCATATTCATTTCCGTCATTTTCTTCACCAGTAAACTGGCAGGCAACTCTGAGATTATCGCCATATTGGCTTCGGGTGTGAGTTTTCACCGGCTCATGTTGCCTTACTTTTGGTCGTCGCTGTTTTTGTTTCTGCTGACCTTCTGGATGGGGGGATATGTCATCCCGCCTGCCACCGGCAAGTTGCTCGACTTTGAGGACCGCTATGTTCGTAAGTTCAAGAGCGAGAACGCGCGCAATATCCAGATGATGGTGGAGCCGGGAACGGTGCTTTATATTGAGAGTTTCCAAATTCGCACCAAGTCGGGCTATCGTGCTTCTCTTGAGCATTTCGATGACAAGACGCTGAAGATGCGTATCACGGCGGACCGTATCCGTTATGATTCCGCCTACTGCTGGCATTTAGAACGCTATACGCGTCGCGACTTCGACGGCATGCACGAGAATATCACCGTGGGGGAACGCTTGGATACCATCATCCCCATGGTGCCTGACGAACTGTTTATCACGGCGGAGATGGCGCAGCAGATGACCAACCCCGAACTCTATCATTACATTCAGAAACAGCGAGAGCGTGGCTCGGGCAATATAGAGGCGTTTGAAACGGAGTGGTGGAAGCGGTGGGCTTCGCCTATCGGTGCTTTCATCATGACGCTGTTGGGTGTTACGTTGTCGTCGAAGAAAGTGCGGGGCGGCATGGGCAAGAATCTCGGTATAGGTATCACTTTGTCGGCTATTTATATTTTGTTCTCCACGGTGAGCACCACCTTCTCGGTCAATGGTGTGATGTCGCCGTTTATGTCGGTCTGGCTGCCGAACTTTATCTTCCTTGCCATCGGCATCGTGCTCTACTACAGGGTGCCGAAGTAGCAAGAGGATGGACCGTCTTTTGATGGGTTTGAGTAGCATGATATCGTTGATTCCGTAGTTGAGCTCTGCAAACATGTGATTATGCAAAATGAATTATGCAATTTGCATAATTCATTTTGCATAATTGAAATAATTGTCCTATCTTTGCAGGCAAAACGATAACAACTATGTCAACACTAATGAATCCTTTTATTATGACGGGACATATCCCGTCGGAATATTTTTGCGACCGTGTGGAGGAGACGAAACGATTAGTGCAGGAGATAACAGGCAGGGCAACAAATATCTTGCTTATGTCAGAACGTCGTTTGGGTAAAACGAGTCTGATAGAGCATTGTTTTGAACAACCTCAGATAAAAGACAACTTCTATACTTTTTATTTTGATATTCTCCATACCTCCGATTTTAATGAGTTTATATACGAGTTTCAAAAACAGGTATTTGATGCCCTTATGCCGCGTGGTCAGAAGGTATGGAGTTCTTTTCTTCAAGCGGTACGATCCGTTACCCCTAAATTCAGCGTTGACCCACTGACAGGTATGCCCACTTTTGCTTTGGAATTAGGCAATATTACGGCTCCCGAAACCACCTTAGATGAGATATTGGCTTATTTGGAGAAGGCGGATAAGCCTTGTGTTGTTGCTATTGATGAGTTTCAACGCATCACACGTTATCAAGAAAAGAATATTGAGGCAATGCTTCGGGGAAAGATTCAACATCTCAGCAATACGCGTTTTGTCTTTGCGGGTTCTGAACGGCACATATTGGCTGATATGTTTGGCTCTTATAATCGTCCTTTCTATCATAGTACAATGGTAATGTCTTTAGAGCGAATAGATATTGATGTATATGCCAATTTTGCCCAAAGACAGTTTGAGAGGTATGAAAAAAGCATTGAGGAGGATACATTACATCGTCTTTATTCTGCCTTTGATGGCAATACTTTCTGCATGCAGAAGATGTTGCATGTGGCATTTAATAAAACTCCCATTGGCGGTATTTGCGGACTCGACACTATCAATCAAGTGTTAAGTGAGATTTTGTCAGATAATGAGCATGCATATAGAGAGAATTTATCGCGCATGGGAGTGAAACAAAAGGCGGTTCTGTATGCTATTGCTATTGAGGGCGTGGCACGACAGGTTACCAGTGTTGATTTCATTACTCGCCATAGTTTGGGTACTGCCAGTTCGGTGCAGGCCGCTTTGCGAGTATTGCTGGAGAATGATTGGATAACTGTCAGCAACAAAGAATATACTTTATCCGACAAATTCATGAGTCTCTGGCTCAAACGTCAATCGGGTAATGTTGTAGCTCTTTGATTTGCGAGAGTGTGAGATGATTGGAATCACTCATTCTTCAATAAGGAGTATGTAAAACGGATTATGCAATCTGCATAATCCGTTTTGCATAATTGCCTCTAATTGGTCTAATAACCGATTGGGGGGCAAGTTGCTTTGAGAAATTACTTCACCCGCATACCATCGATGGTATATTCCTTGCCATCGGGAAGGAGGATGTAGATATGTCCTTCACGGAGAATTTTGCGGGCAATGGGGAGGTTGTTTTCTTCATCTGCCGTAACCTCTTCGATGCCATTGATGACAGCCTCGCCACGGGTGGTGAATGCCTTTTCGGCGCCATATAGTGTTTGTGAGCCTATCTTGGCATAAGAGCGGTAGCGATAGGTGGTGCCTTCCGAGAGTTGCGAGAGGACTGACTGCATAGCGATGCCGTCGGCTTGCACATACTGTTTGGCACTGACAGATGTTGTGCGACGCAAGGGAGTGCTGAAGGGGAGCGAACTCTCCTGCCAGTATTCGAAGCCCTGCTCTGTGAAGTCATCGCCTCCGGCAAGGGCATAGCCTCTGATGGTGGCACCATTGCTGGTGATGTTGGTGGCATCGTAGGTGTTGAGTATCGGTTCGAAGCTGACATCCACGTCTTGTGTTCCGAAGGCTACCCAGTCGCCGTAGTACATCTTTTCTTCGGATGACTTGTAGAAAGCGCGGTATTTATAGTAGGTATCGTTGCTGAGTCCTTTCAGTCGTCCTGCCATCAGTCCGTCAGACACGGGGCAATAGACGGTGTTGGACGGCATCTCGTCGGGTGCATCATACCGCCGCCACTCAAACCCGCAGGAGGTCTCTACGTTAGCCATATTGGTCTCTGCCATCAATATCGCCACATCACTCTTCACTGCCTTAGCAGTCTGAGTGGTGAGAGATAATTCTTTAGTACCTAAATAAAAATCAATGGTGTCATGATCATTGTAAGTTGTATTTATGACCAAATGTAAAAGTTTCCGCGATTCGGGTTCTAAATTTGATAGAATTAAATAATTTCCATAATTATTTGAATCATCATATATTTCCCATGATTTGATGTATTTAATATTTTCATTATTTTTAAGTTTGCTACATTCAATTGAAGTAGGTCCGATATGAGAGTCTAATTTAATGTTTTTTATGCAGTGAATGTTTTCTCTATAACTATTCCAATGTGGGCTTTCTTTATATATCTGAAGAGAGCCCATCGGAACATAACAATTATTAATATAACTTCCTAAGAACGTATAATTAGTAATGTATGGAGGTGTGGGTGATTGCATAGTGATAGTGTTCCACCCATAGTGTGCGAAAATATAATCTCCCATTTCTGTTACTGATGCAGGTATAGTGATATCCATAACTCTAATACTGTCAAGATAAAGGTTAGAAGCATAATATAGTGGGCTACTCTTCTCATCCTTGAATTTTATTTTACACCATGCCTCTATATCTCCGATATAGACATTTGCTAATTTATATGTGTATTCAAAGACAGAGTAACCAACCGAGATAATACTTGCAGGAATAGTTATTGATTCTAAGTTATCATATTCAATAAAAGCAGCTTCTCCAATGAATTTTGTTCCTTCTTGAATTTTATAAGATGTTTTATGCTCAACTACTTTAACTAAATAGGTAGTATCTGCATATTTTGCTCCGTTCCTTTTTTGCCAAGGTGCTTCATAATCAAAGGCTCCTACTCCAATCTCTACAACACTATTAGGAATGTTAATATATTGTAGTTTTCTGCAATAGTCAAATGCGAACTCTCCAATTTTTTTCAATCCTTCGTTAAGGATAACTTTCCTGAGATTATCACAATCCACGAAGGCGTATTCTTCAATGTTTTCTACACTATTGGGAATGTTAATCACTTCTATGCTATCGCACCCTGCAAAAGCACCAGTTCCAATCCATTTTGTTCCATCTTTGATAATATATGTAGATAGAGTTTTGTCCACTATCTCTACTAAATATGAATCTGCATAACGGACATTACAAATGACTGGCAGACTGCTGCAACCATCGAAAGCATCATTTCCAATGCTTGTCACACTATTGGGGATAGTGACAGAGGTAAGACTGCTGCAA